>Ga0206129_10001951_pt1 | contig 26715 bp, 19 predicted proteins | sample Helgoland_Spring_8_FD_148616 | JGI IMG/M metagenome (GOLD analysis project Ga0206129, IMG submission 148616) | Pelagic subsurface seawater microbial communities from Kabeltonne, Helgoland, North Sea - Helgoland_Spring_Bloom_20160502_2 | ecosystem: Environmental > Aquatic > Marine > Epipelagic ...
TTTGCTTAGGTTGTCATGGTTATGATCCTGCTAGCTTTTAATCTTATGAAAGACTAGAAAGTAAAAATAACCATTAAAAGTATCCGGCCCTTATAGGGGAACGAAGTGGTGAGCAAAGTTGTTTTGTCAATCTAGCTCACCATCCACATTCAAATCGCAACTGACATTGAGGAGCAAGAAATGGCTACTGAAGTAATCCCTATCGGAGAGCTAGCAACAATTGGGCTAGTCGAAGATATACCAAGCGTTGCTCTACCACCAAACGCATTCAGCGACGTTCTCAACGTGCGGTTTCTAGACGGAGCAGTCCGTAAGTTTCCTGGCGAATCGTCTGCGTTGGTCTTCAGTCCAGCAGTGAGTGATCTAATGTACGTAGCGTCGTGGAACTCTCCATCAGGTCTGCGATACGTAGTTGTCCACGGAGACGATACGACGGCGGTTGTAGATGTTTATAACGCAGAGCGTGATGCAATCGTTGCGTCGGGCAGCATGCCTAACTCAGCAATCGCTGAATGGCAGCATACAGAATTTAATGGCGGATTTCATTTCATTTTAAACAATGGAGTAACAACGCCTAGGTTTCTACAAGACAACGTGGCTGACATGGCGCCTCTCCCTGGATGGGACTCATACGCTGTGTATACGCAGGAGCTCACATACATTGAAGATGGGGCTCGAAACACAGTGTCAGTGGAGGCCGCGATTGAAGATGGCTTCACTATACAGGTATCAAACATTTCAAGAGACAGTAGCGTAGCCGTTCAAACTGAAGTTGTTACAGTCTCGGTGACTAATGGATCTACGTATATGGTCTACCCAAGCCCAACGCTAGCTGGCATTGGCGAGATAAGTAACGTCACAGCAGCAGGCTACGACTTCACACCAATAGCAGGCTCAGGCGGTAACACATTTGTTCTTAGCACTGTATCTGACCCAACGTCTGACGTGACGTGTGGAGTCATTCGTGCGTTTGGCAATCTTCTTGTTGCAGGTAATTTAATTGAGAATGGAGCCCGCACACTCACAGGAACTATCAGAACATCTAACGTCGCTGCTCCGGGAAACATTCCAAAGAACTGGAATCCATTCTATCTTGGTGCTAACACAGCAGATGAATTTATCTTGTCTTCCACAGGCATCATTAAAGACATGGCAGAGCTTCAAGGCTCACTGTACGTGTACACCGATTCATCTATCCATGTCATACAGCAAACAGGTGACATAACAATACCGTTTCAGGTCTCTGCTGTTACAGCTGACTATGGGGCGCATGGAATTGATACTGTCGTAGAAGTAGACGGAAAGCACATTGTAATCAGTTACGATGATGTGTACGTATTTGGCGGACACCCCGGTAGCATTACCTCCATCGCGTCTGGCAGAGTGCGTGACTATTTTAGATCCACTCCAGGCATTAAAGTTCAGCGATACAATAAGTGGGATGAGCTGTGGTTCTGGTCACCAAACGTTTCTTTGATGTATGTTTACAATTATAGAACAGACATATGGTCGAAGCGCTCAGGAACTGCTCCTATATCACTGACAGACGTTGTCGGAGATTTGCTAATCACTGATTCAACATCTGTAAAGACTGTGGACACGGGCTACTCTGATGTTTCTTACATTGAGAGACGCGGATTGAGTATACCATCAGACTTTGAGACGGACACAATTGCTACCGTAGCGTTCATCATCGAAGGCAACGGAAAATTGAAGACACAAATAGTTGGTAGTAACGCTCCAGGCGAGAACCGAGATCCAACTGTTGATGCGCATAGACAGATCACTACTGTTGATTTCAATATTGAATCAGATTATAAACAGGACTTGAGAGCGCAAGGTCGTTTTCTAAACTATCGCGTGACACACATTCCAGATTTGATCGATGATAAGGGCTTTGCTCTAGTCAACATGCAACTTGGAATCAATCAGGGAGGTCGGCGCTAATGGCAGTTGTCAGACCACCAATATCTGGTGTGCAAGATCTTGATAGTTGGCGAAACCAGATAACACAGCATATCAATACAAATCAAGGCTTTGGCAAAGGTAGACCCAGAGATGCGGGTGGGACAGGCGCAGGATCAGTTGGACCCCCAGGTCCCGCTGGCGCGCCGGCTCCTCACTACGCAGAGGTAACTCTATTCACTGATCCGCTTGCCGGGGCAACTCCTGCAGCACCTACTGCCACGATCACTTGGAGTACAGGCGCACTATCAAGCATTACGTCGGGTTGGTCACAGACAGCTCCAACAGTAGATCCAACTCTTCCCGAGAGTCTCTACAGTTCTAAACTTATATTCTCAGACTCTGTGGCCCCATTCGTGACAACGACTACCACCGGTTCAACTCCTATAAAGAGCTTTGATTGGACACAGTTTGACGCAATTGGCACGAACATAGTGTTTGTAAATTCAGTGGCAGACTTACCCGCTCCATCCAACTCTATAATAACTTTAAAATCTGGTGTGGCATACGTGTTCGCTACGCATGTTGATCTGAATGGAGCAAGACTCAAGACCAATGGTATCTCGTGTATACTTGGAACGTCGGTTGAGACAGCTTCAATCACTAGCACAGGTCTGTCAGCTTCGACTCCGCTGATACAGTCAAGCAACAATCTACCTATGCAGTCAATAACAATAAAAGATGTTGGCACAGGGTTTTTAATAGATGCACCGTTGAGCACCAATGGAACAGCTGACATCGAATGGTTCAATGTCAACTTCGAAAACGTCACGGCTGTAGGCACAATGAAAACTGTCGATACTTTTCTGTATGATAGTGGCACCTTCAATAATTCTCAAGGCTTACAATTCACTGGCAACGTTAGAGACGTCAGACTTACGAATTGCCGGTTTGAAGGAGATGGATCGAACGCGTCATTGATCACGGTCACTTCCACAGCTGTGATAGGAAACGAATTTGCGATTTCAGATTCTACAATTGTAGCATCAGGACTTTCAACTGGCGTTACGTTTTTCAGCAGCGCTATAATCCCAAATCAAGGCTTTGTATTATCTTCGTCAGATTTTCTAGGTGACTCGACTCATATCGCTGGTATCACTTACCTTGATGCAAGATCCAGATGGTTCAACTGCCGCGGTATCATGAACGGTGCGGTTACGTCGTCATACTACATGAAGAATAACACTACGGCTTCTGCGCTTATGGTTACATCTACACCAACTAAGATTGCTGGAGCAACGATCTCTGCACCGAGCACACAGAAGTTTACAAACACAAACAACCGTGCAACATACAATGGCGTGATCTCAAACAACTTCAAAGTGAGCGCTGTACTATCAGCGAACTCGGGGAACTCTCACGTTCTTGCGGCTTATGTTGCAAAGAACGGAGTGGTGCTACCAGAGAGTTTTAGTCTCACAACGACAAACGATAGCAGCAGAGCCGAGAGCTTCACAACACAAGCGGTCGTGGCTCTTACAGAGGGCGACTACATAGAAATATGGATAGCCAATAATTCTTCTTCTACTAATTATGTGACTGTTACAGAGCTTAACGTTATTATTGATACAATCACTTAGAATGCATATACATATATAACTCTCGGAGAAACTGACGATGCAAATATCAAACAAAGGGTTAATAGCTTTAGCTTCCCACGAAGGAATAGTTCCTGGTCCGTATAAGGATTCGGTTGGAGTTTTGACGTACGGAATTGGCCACACAAAATCTGCTGGTGATCCGGACCCTGCTAAGCTACCGAAAGGTATGCCTAATAATTTAGATGAAGAGCTTGTACGCATTCTCGATATATTCAAAAGAGATGTAGAGAAGTATGCGGCTACAGTTGATAAAGCGATAACAGTGCCGATCAGTCAAGAAGAGTTTGACGCTGCCGTAAGCTTTCATTACAACACTGGTGCAATCACGTCTGCTACGTGGGTCAAGACACTTAATAAAGGCGACCACAAAACAGCAGCTGCGCAGATCATGAACTGGAGTAGTCCTTCGGAAATCATACCGCGTCGAACAGCCGAGCAAGTACTGTTCCGAGATAGTGTGTACCCAACTTCACCCGTTAATGTGTGGCGAGTTGATAGCAACTATAAAGTCATATGGACTGTAGAGAGAAGCATCTCGCAGCAAGAAGGATTAGCTTACCTAGGAGAGTCTGATAAAGATGATGAGACTTCGCCTATCGATGACAGAGTTGACTTTGATGACTATCGCGATAAGGTCCAGACTGTTAAAGATGATGTTAGCCAAATCCAAGACGATGCGCAGAAGCTGAAGGCCGATGTGAACGCTCTAAAAAGAGATTAAAGCGAATGGACATTGATAGCGCAGACAATGAAACTACCGCTAAGTGGGGCGTTGAAAGAATATATGGTGACGCTCTCGTTCGGCGATGGTCTGAGATTGTGCCACTGATCGACGCTGCGTTACTTCATGGCTCTGGATCAGTGACTTCATACGGACTATTTATTGAGTGTCTTGCAACCGTTGCTCAATGTTGGATAGACGAAGACGAGTACGGAGATGTGAGAGGTGCCGTTATAACAAGATTTGAAGATCAGGAAGGCACGCGAATCATTGCGGTCATAGCCGCTAGCCACCCAGACTGGTTTGCTGGAGGTCATGAAACTTTAGAGCGACTTGAAGAGTTCGGGCGCAGCGAAGGTTGTCATAAAATGAATGTGTATGGAAGACGTGGTTGGCTGCGGGTGCTTGCGCCTAGAGGCTATTATGAACCATATATAACTTTAACAAAAGATCTAGGAGGTGCTTAGAAATGGGCGGAGGCGGATCGAAGAAATCGAAAACATCATCAGGAACGCCCAAGTGGGCGCGACCTTACGTAATGAAAGCTGCGGACGACGCGCAGAACCTATACGACGCTGGAGCTCTCAGTCGAGTAGCCGGTTACAACAGTGATCAACTAAGAGCGGCTCAACTCACTCGTGACTTATCAGGGCACGCAAGCTCGTACGGCCGACACGCTGATAGATTGACCTCAGCAGCGAACACACGTAACGCTAACGCAAATCGTCTTGCTCGTGCAGCAGACATCATCGCAAGAGACGCGGGAAAGGATCCAGCGTTTGCGCAGGCTCAACGCGTGTACCGAGATGCAAGCGAACAGAGCGGTATCTTTGGTGCTGGTCATTACGGCACTGTAGCAGGTCAGCTTCAACCACAGATCGATAATCAAGTGACTAGAGCTCTCGGACAACAGTCCGGTCAGTTCTCGCAGTCAGGTAATCTTGGCGGCGCTCGAGCACAAGCTGCAGCAGGAATGGCAGCTGGTCAGATCTCGTCTGACATGTCTGCCGCTGAAGTCGCAGCCCAACGGGCAAACGCGTTCACAGGTGCAGGCTCAGGCGTCGACACCGCCAACACACAGTTCTCGCAGCGTGTTGCGGGGCACGGGTTGCAGACAAACGCTTTCAACTCGCAAGGCGAAGCGTTTAACAATATGAATACTGCTGTAGGGCATCAAGGTAACGTGTTTCAAGCACGATCTCAAGCCGCTCAACAATTAGGGGCGGTCGGTCAAGACAGGCAGAACCAGCAACAAGCAGAACTGGACGCTCAGTACCAAGGCATTCAACGTATGTTTGGACTGATAAACACAAACACAGTCGGTTCTACGTCTGAAACAACTTCATCTGGAGGCAAATGATATGGCCGCAACACCACTCGCACCACCACAACTGAACCCCGCACAATACGCGCCACACGCTCAATTCAGCCCGTCTCCGACTGAGGAGATCAAACAGAAAGTACTCAGTACAGGAGCAAGCAAAGCTCTATCCAAAGCGGGTGAAGCTTTATTCCCAGGTGCGGTTGCGCCTGCGGCCGGCGGAACAGCTGCAGCACCTAGTGGTCTAGCAGGGTTACTACCCACAGGTCTCACATCTCTATTTGGTGCAGCGCCTGCCGCCGCAACAGGAGCCGCAACCACAGGAGCAGCAGGAGCTGCGGGAGCAGGTCTAGCAGGAGCCGCAACCACAGGAGCAGCAGGAGCTGCGGGAGCAGGTCTAGCAGGTGGCGCATTGGCAGGCGGAGCAGGCCTCATGGCTGCAGCCGCACCTATAGTGTTACCGCTCGCTGCTGGCGCGCTTGCAGGAAAAGCGTTTGGTTTGTTCAATGATGGAGGGCGCGTGCCTTCAGAGACAATGACAGCTATGCCCAGTGCGCAACAGTCGCCTCAGCGTATGACTCAACAGTCGCCTCAACATATGGCTCAACAGCCGCCTCAATACATGACCCAACAGTCGCCTCAGCATACGGCGCAACAGTCGCCTCAATACATGACTCAACAGTCGCCACAACACATGACTCAGCGGTCGCCTTATCCAATGCCTCAGAGATCCCCTCAAAACATGCAGATGCATGCGTCACCACAGATGGCTCAACAACCTGCACCTTCTCAGATGATGCAACGATCACACCCACCTCTTTCATTTAAACAGTTAGAGCAACAACAATCGTTGTCACTCAATAAACAAGCGTTCGATGCGGATGAAAGGCGTAAGAACCAATCGCATCAGATGAAAATGATGCAAGAGGAAATTAAACTCAGAGATGCAGCTGGTTTTAGAACGCCTTTGTCTGCTCCGTAGGAGACTTATATGACTAACAGACCTGTAAGCGGAGATTATCTTCAAGGTGATCCAAACACACATCCAGGAGTTCCAGTAGGCGAAGACAGAGTGCCTGCGTGGTTGGCTCCAAACGAATTTGTAGTTAACGCAGAGGCCACAGAAATGTATGGTCCTCAAATTGAAGCAATGAACAATCACGGACGTGCGGTGCAACAGCAAGCAGAAGTTCCACCACACGCGTCAAATGCTCAGTACTTCGCTGAAGGTGGATCCGTTGCTCAATCAGATATGTTCTCAGGCAATAACTGGGATCTTTACAGGTCAGCTGTTGCTTCAATAGAGTCCGCCGGCCACGACGATCCGTACTCGATTATGGGTGGTTTCAATAAACATTACGTCGGTAAGTACCAGCTTGGAAGTGATGCAATTGGGGACGCCGCTAGGTTCTTGAAAATGGAAACCGTTCCGTCTCGCGAGCAAGTACGCAAAGATCCTGCAATGCAAGAAAGATTATTCAACGCTTTTACGCAAGCGAACCACGCTTCGTTGTTAAGCAGATCTGAAAAGTATCGCAACATGGATCCGGCGGCTCAACAACGTGTACTCGGCTACGCTCATAATCAAGGCGCCGGAGGCGCAAATGAATATCTGCGTACTGGTCAAGCAGGAGTGGACGGTTGGGGAACCTCTGGATTAAAGTACTCAAACACAATTGGTAAAATTCAAGGTGATCCTTCTTGGAAACCTTCAGTTGAGGGCTTAGGCCGCACGCCTGCAGAAACAGATCAAATGCTAGAGTTCGGTGTGCCTGTTCCAGACGGCGTTCCAAATGTCGAAGCAGATAGCGATTGGCTCGATCTATCGTTCGGATCATCTGCTCCGCACCAAGCATCGTTTGCGCCAACAGTTCCTGTGTTTGTACCGACTGACGCAAGAACAAATCAATCTAATACTAGAAATCCAAACGATGCACGTTATTTCAGAGGAGGAGGCGCGGTTGAACCGTCTGAAGATGAAAAAGCGAGGATGCGTGAAAGATACTTAGCAGCTTTTAACGCGAATCGTGGTGAGACTACTGCAATCGAACAGTATAACAACAATCCTTCTTTAATAAATGAAATGCCTAACCAAGTTCCAGACATATCTAACCAGATTCAAATCCATCCGTATCAACCAGACATGTCAATGCCTCTACCTTATAGTGATCGAAGACCCACATTACCAGGCGGAATGCCTATGGTTCCACAGCAGGGCATCCCATACAATCAAACCTTGAATTTTGAACCGAGCGAGGAAGATTTATTTACTGGCAGATTTGACCAACTACACGGAGAGTATTCTCCTGCATATAGACATTATATGGGAGACCTATTCCAAAATAACTCATTAAACATGGGTCCGAACTCAGTCAGCTCTGGTGGGGTTCCTCAGGAAACGGCACAGTACCAATCACCAACTACAATTGATCCTTACGACCCCTTAGATCCTATAAAGTATGACCCCTTTCAAACTGAGATAGCACAGCAACACGGAAAAAATGGAACAGTGTTTGACACACAACCCGCTATGCCGAGAGTTGCCACGGTTCCTGAGATGGCTTCGCCCCCACTAGTTGAGGTAGCGAATCCGTTAGACGCAGTCTTCTCAGACCCTGCGTACGCAATGATGTCTGATCGCTCTGGGTTAGGTGTTCAAGGCTATTGGGATTCTTTAGATCCTGCAGTGCAAGAGCAGCATCTGAGACGAGTAGGCGCTGAACCAGCTATCTTCACAAATAAGGATGAGATAGACGTTCTGAACACTGTCGGCGCCAACAGCGGATTTGCTGCATCGCCTGAGGAGTATAACTTAGGGCCTGCGCATGGCAGCGATGGATCGCCTATGGAGTTATCTGACGCATCGACTATCGGTTTAGACGCTGGCTTCAACGTGCCAGGTGTAGATCCTTTCATCGCAAAAGACATTCCAGTAGAAATGGGTGCTAGCAACGAATATGACGTGCCAAAAGAACCCGGTTGGGAGATGCAAGCGTACGTAGATCAAGGCTTCGAGCTTGATGAAGCTCAGTACCAAGCACAACAGATGCTTGAGGAGGCAGATCGTAACCTACTAGTTGCGCCAGTCGGCACTCAGGGATACGATCATTGGACGAGCCAGCGTGAAAAGGCTTTGACGTTGCTTGGACGCTCTGAAGAGAACTCAGGCTCTCTGTACCCAAGGGCAGAAACACCTGGAACGCATGTGCTCGATGTTCACAACGAAATCAACAACGCTGAAACCGCGGTTGGTGAAGCAGTAGCAAACATTGAAACAGCGGCTAGCAGCGGCGATTATGAGGGTGTCGCTGAGAGTGAAGCAGCTCTCGCAGCAGCTCACGCAGCGTTGACAACAGCTAAGGACAAGGCTCAGGAGATAGTAAATAATAGAGAAATAAACGCGAACGAGGAAAGCAATCGACTCAACACTCAGATCCAACTGGAAGTGATGGGCTTAGACAACGCCATCGAAAATGCGACGACTGATGAGGGTAGAAACGCCTTAATCAAGGCACGTGACGATCTTGTAGAGCGCCACGAAGCTGGCACGCTTGCGCCTCCACCTCCCGCAAATGGGCTTGACTCTTTTGATATGGTGCCTGATGACTCAGTGATTGCTGCAGACACAAACAACACCACACCAATAGCAGAGGTCAAGACCAAAGTTGAGGAGGCTGGTAAAGGTGAAGAGGTTATCAGCGCAAGCTCTACCGGCGCGATGACAACAGCTGGTGAAAAGGCTATAGCTAAAGACCCTTCAACTCTTGGCAAAGCGTTTGGCTCACTTAAAAGTTTCTTCGGAGACATGTTCGACGCGACTGAACTCAAACGCATGGCGGTTCTGTATGTAGGCGCACGTGTAACAGGCGCTAGCCACGGCTCGTCTCTTGCGTTTGCAGGTAAGAGCTATCTCACGCGTATGAACGAGAGTGAAAAACTGTACAAGACTGCTGCCGCATCCGACAAATATACTAAGTCAAGTGTCGCTAAGTTCAAAACGTCGAAGGATCCAAACGATCTCGAGCTTAAGAAAGTTGCACCGAAATCGACTGGTGAATACAAGAACTGGTACACTGACGACGGCACGAAAATCGTAGCTGAAAAGATAGTTCTGCCAAATGGAGATAAAGCGTGGTTTAGTGGGGGCAGGCAGATAGATCCACTAAAACTCCACTCTGAGGAACCTGATTCAGCACACAAGGAACGTATGGTTGTTCAAGAACAAATTACTCCTCTCATCGAAGAGATGCACAAATCTCGAGGAAGAAACAAAGTGGGCGAAAGCAAGAGTGGAGTGCCACAGTACGAAGATAAACTTCGTGTAGGACCTTTACAGCTCGCAGAGCAAATGGGTCGTTGGGCTCAAGAGAACGACTTCGCAATGGAGGATATAAGCAGAAGCGCGATTCTTGACAAAGCTATGACGGACATGTACAACGATGCTGACCGTAACGTTGCGGAAATCAATAGCATTGTGCCATATCTCGAACAGAACATGTTAATGTATGAGAGCAACATGTCCCTAGAAATGTTTAGAAAAGCTAACAATAATGGCAAATCTTCCGAGCAATTAAGCCCGATGAGCATGGTTGAAATAAACGCTGCGATCATAAAAGACTTGAAGAGTGATGGCGATTACTACACCAATCAGACTGATCAAGAACTTTTATCTCAAGCGTACTCGACAGGTTGGGAAAAGTGGGACGCACTTGAAGATGATGAAAAGCGTAAGTGGGAAAAACTGAGTAGTGAGAACACCAACGGCTTTCTTGAGTACATGGAGAGTCTACTTAACTAATAACTGGAGTAATAAAATGAGTAAATTAGGATCATTAGTTCGTGAGAACTACGGCGGAGGTAGCGACGCTCCCTTCGTCTGGTCAGATGCTGATACCATTAAGACGCCTGACGGTCAACTGCATCGTCTGGAGTCTATAGATGCTCCAGAGATTGTTCGTTTTGATCAAGATGGGGTTGCCGACCCCAATAGAAAAGCTACAGCGGGCGCCAATATTGCGAGCATTGCGGCGCAGCGCGCGGCGTTAGAGAACGGGTACACTAACATTGTGCCTGTTCTCAACGAAGACGGTAGCCCAAAGATGGATGCTACAGGCTCTCGCCCCATCATTCGCCTTCACAACGCTGAAGGCAGAGACTACGCGTCGGAAGCCATTCGAAGTGGGATGTTTAAACCCACACGATTCTCTTCAGATGATGAACGCGCTTTACACGATTGGGCAGAGTTCACAGGCGCAGAGTCAGACTTTGATCAAGCGTCGGTAGCTGTGCAAAATGCTATAGCAGCAGAGACTGGCGAGCTGAGAGCTCGTCCAACAGCCATCAACGAAGAGCAGTACTCGTATGGTGGATACTCTAGCAACTTAGCGTTTCGTAAATACGATCGCACATTAAATAACAAATCTCTTAACCCTATGTCTGATTCGTGGGAGCAAGGTTGGATCGGCGCTGAAGAAGGCGCCTATGGCTTCTTAGAGCTACTCGGAGACACTACTGGAATAGAGAAGCTAGCTGAGTCTGGAGAAATCGGCGTGTATAGAGCGCGCGCTCAACAAGAAGAGTACGCCGACATACTTACGGATTGGAAAGATGTCAACGGTATAAACTCTGGTGTTAGCTACCTCGTTAACAATGCTGCAATGTCGTTGCCTTACATGGTGACAACAGCTGCGGCTGGCGTGGCAGGTGCTGCCGTAGGAGCTGTATCCGCACCTGTTCTTGGCACAGCTGTGGCGGTTGGTATTCCATCACTCGTCTACGCTGGTCAAACATGGAACGAAATGGAAGGCGAAAAGAATGCAGGTGTTGCACTAACTGCTGGCGTTATACAGGGTGCTCTTGATAGAGTAGGTGTCGGAGCTCTTGTAGGCATGAAGCCTAAGGATATGGGCTTCGCTGCCGTGAGTAAAATCATGACGTCTAAAGGTATGCCGAGAGAGGCTGCAGAGCAGTATCTAGCTGAAGCGACGAAGCAAGAGATTGCAGACGTCGTGCGCGCTTCAGGTGAAGCAGCTGTAGCGAAAGTTGCAGCTAAACAAGCAGGCGTCAACTTTCTTAAGTCAGCGTCTAGAGAGGGCGTCACCGAAGTTATGCAAGAAGCAACTGGATATGTTTCAGCTAGCATCGGCTCAGATAAAGAGTTTGAATGGGAAGAGCTGAACCAGCGGATGATAGCCGCAGCTATTGCAGGCTCTGCTTTAGGTGGTGCATTCTCCGTACCAGGTTCTGTCGTTGATGGAGCTAAATATCATGGACTCATGGGAGACACTGAGATAGCGGATCATACAACTGCTGTCAAGTCTGCCATTTGGGCTGAGCAAGAAATAAAAGAAAACGGTTATATTCCTTCAAACAAAGAGAACCTTGCTGAGATCCACGCAGAAATGAAAGCTGGAGATTTCGGTACATTAGACGAGTACTCTGATCTGTGGCGCACAGCCGAGAAAGAGAAATCAACAGCTCAGCGCGTATGGGATAAGCTCTCTAACTTACCAGCTCTGTGGCAAGGATCTACTCGTAATCTCTTTTCAGACAGTATACTAGAACGATCACGCACTGCTCGCATTGCTGCCGATCTTTTTGGCGGCAACCCAGATCGCGTGTTCTCTGGCGACAGTTTTGAAGATGCTAAGCACCACAAGGTCGCTACTTACAAGAACTTTATGACGCGCCCTGAAGAGATGTTCTATCAATTGAATGGTAATAAACCGTTTACTCAAAGCGATAAGAAACGAGTCAGTGCTAAACTGTACGACGTTATGAAAAAAGCGGTTGATAAAGATGGTAACTTTGATGCAGAGCTTGTTCCTAAAGATCTTGACAGCCGTGAAGCGTACATAAAGGTAGCAAAAGAACTCAACGCGTTGTCAGAGAAAATGTACGCTGACCAGAAGGTGCACAACCCTGAGCTTGGATACGTTAAGAACTACTTGCACACATTCAAATCGCTTGATAAACAAGCGGTTCTCAAGAAGCGCACACAGTTTCAATCACTTCTACAGTCAGAATATGGCATGACTGCTGCGGAAGCTGATCAGATTGCTGGCGCTATCGTCGACGATCCTAACGTAGGAACCGTAGAAGAAGCGTTCTCAGTTGTATCAGGAGGTATTGTACCTGGATCTCATAAGAAACGTACGCTCAACCTTGCACAGAAAGAGAAGTTCGCTGAGTTCATGGAACAAGATCTGTTTGCTAACGTATCGCACGCTACTAAAAGTGCAGCACGATACGTTGCGCACCGTGAATACATCGGTCAGAACGGTAAGGTGATAACAACCATGCTCGATAGAATGAGTAGAGAAGGTCTCTCTGCCGCTGAAATCGGACGCATTGCTTCTGGTTTAAAAGACTATCTTGATGCTGAGTCAGGTACTTATAACCGCCCCACTTCGGAGTTTGGTAAGAAGGCGGAGGCGATTCAGAAGCACGCAATGATGCTGATGACGTTTGCAGGATTACCACTTGCTGTTTTCTCTTCGTTTGTAGAAGCTGCACTCATAGCTCGTGGTGTTGATGGCGCAGGCCTTAAAGTTATAAAGTCATTCTCTAAAGACTTTGCTGAGGGCATGGTAAACTACATGAACGACTTTGCTCTCACAGCGCAAGGCAAGACAAGCTATCGTAATGATACAGCCGCTGAAGCTCGCATTCGCGATGCGGGATACTACGAGTGGGATGTGGGTGCGGCCACCACAACAGGTGTTTCTGAAGTTCATGCCAGACACGCAAACTATTACAAAGCGTTCTTCAAAGCTAATGGCTTGACTCAATGGACTGATTACACTCGAGCTCTACGAGCATCATTCGCTGGAGACTTTCTCAATGACAACATGGAGCTGATAATGAATCAGCGACGTGCAGGCACTCCTTACACTCGTGAAGTGCAAGAAGCAGAGCTCAAGCTGCGCAACCTCGGTTTAGACATTGATCGTTTTTCTCCCATCTATGAAATGGTTGGAGCTAACATTAAGCTATCTGATGAGCAACAAATGTATTACGATGATTCAGTGCGCACTCTCACGTACGGCTTCGTCAATGACGCGATTGTATTGCCTCAAGCATCCAACAGACCTTTGATGTATCAAGATCCTAGGTTTGCGCTGTTCATGCAGTTCCAAGGTTTCATTTCAACCTTCACTACTAAGGTTCTTCCAAAACTTTGGCGTGACGCGTTTGGAAACTCTACTCCAACAATGATGTATTCAGCGTGGGCTACAATGATGACTATGATCATGCTAGCTTTCGTGTCGCAGGCAATGAAAGACTGGATTAAGTACGATACGTTTGACGAAGGAGACGATGAGTATCCCTCAAAGACCGCAGGCAACCCGTATCTTAACACGCCAGAGTATATACGTCGTGGCGTGCTTTCGACAGGTCTGCTTGGAATCAGTGAACGCGCAATCAATACTGTGTTTCCTCTGTACGCGCAACGTAGCGACAACCCAGGAGACTGGCTGTACAATCAAGCGGTAGGCGAAAGCCCTGCGCTTGGCTATGTACAGAGAGTTGCGGGTGCTTCGTATGCCCTCGCGTCTGGAGACGTCGGCAAAGGAGTAGAGCAAGGGCTGAAGGCAGCACCTGTCTTTGGACCGTTCAACCTCGCAAATAGAAAGATTGGCAACTATGCTTCGGATTGGAACTTTAATGGAGAATAATTATGGGAAAATTTAACACTAACGCAGGCTCAGGCAAGACTAGCAAGCTGCGTCAGCTGATGTCCCGACCCGAATCAGGAGTTACGTTACCTGTCGAACCGGTCGTCGATGCGGTCGGTGAAGTCGCACCGATCACACAAACCGGAGAGATGGCTGCAGCCGCCCCAGCACGCGACAATCCTGTGCTCAACGCGCCTGCAATAACAGAAGATTACAGTTCGTTCAATCGATCAGCGATGGATCCGTCTGTTAATCTGAGGCGATCAGAGGATCTGCCTTTGCCTCCTGAAGAAGTGAGTGTAGAGCAGCAGGATATGCTTGACTATCAAGCGCAAGATCGCAATAGAGTTGCTAATCTCAGAGACAGAGCGGTTGCTCCAGAGCCTGTTGTACTGAATCGTCAAGCGGTCGCATCCGGCATAGTTGATGGAGGTATCTTTAACCGTGCAAATCAGATGGCGGACTCCGCAAAGACAGGTACCCTCGTGCCTCCACAGTCTCTGCGAAACACCGCTGGATTTCCATTAGCTGAGGAAGGTGCGTCAGGTGTAGAAATCGCAGATGCGATAGCGGCCACGCGGGAGGGATCGGTTCAAGCTGCTTTCAATCGAGTCGGCGCTATAGACAATACTGATCCACGCAATCCAGTAATAGATCTTGATATGATCAAAGCAGGTTCTATTGTTACTGAGCACATGCTCATGACGCTATCTGAAGGTGACACAAATCTAGGCATTGATACTGTACCTGATCCTGTGAGTGATGCGCAAGGCATCACGGAATCAGCGGTTGCGTCTTCTGATATGTTCACAGAAAGAGACACCAGCAATCCCAAAGGATTTAAACGTGTGGCTAAGCAGCAAGGTAACGCGCACATCGGGCAACAAATCGCTCTCGAGTATCAACGCTTAACAGGTAACGAAGTGCCTACAAAGATACCTACAAAAGAAGCAGAAACTCTTGGCGACACATTTAAAACTATGTGGGCGATTCAAAATCCTAACCTAGTTAAAGTAACTAAAGATCCAATAACTCTACAGAATTACTATGAGTTTACTCCACAAGGTGAAGATGTTATCGCTCAAGGCGTCGACACGCGTCGTAGATTGTTCCCATCTAAAAACGTTCAACCAGCTAAGACTCCGCCACCGAGAGGAAATCTTGTGGGCGATGTTGGTGACAACCAAGTGAAGAAAGTTCAAGGCCAAGTTGGTAAACAATCATTTGGTAAAGTTCTTGAACAATCGATGGTCAATCTTTCTACAATCCCGCATGTCGTTGATTCACAACGTCTTCGCATTATCTACGCCACAGCGCTTCCTGTTTTGCAATCTGGTGATTACACTCGCGTGTCAGCTACGATGCACAGCATAGGCCCAAGCAAACTGAAATCTTATGAAGCAAAACATGGACCAGATATTGCGATGATTGAAATAGAGAAAGCTGCAGATAAGTTAGCTCAGTCTATCCAAGCTCTCGCGCAGGAGTCTGAGGGAGCCAACTACCTGACGTACGCCATTCAAGGATTTCAAGGTCGCATCTCACCACAGCAGTCTAAGTTTAATCCTGTGTCTTCGAAGACTGTGAGGATGGCAACTCGTAACGCCGTCCCATCTCCAGCAAAGCCTGGATCTCGTGTTGAATACAATCTCAAGCAGATGTACGCTGGCGCGTTAGTTCCAGGAGCCGATGGTGTATTGCCGGCTGAGCGTGAAATTAAGTTTGAAGCGTACGCCAGTAAGCTTGAAGCGTGGGGAGATCGCCTAGCGGTTGCGCTAGAGATGACAGACGCAGAATCAAAGGCCATCACAGGCGCTATTCAATCTGGCATGCCCTTGACTGACCCTGCGTTCCCTCTGATAAAACCTTTAAATCTTGACGTTGAAGCAGATGCAGAACTTATCCAGAGCATTCTTGAAAAAGGTGAGGATGGACCAGCGTATGTGGACGGTCTCATGGACGCCGCTAAGTATCTAAAAGCTCGTCGGGCCAAGCAAACATACTACTCTTATTTCAATGGTTACATTGACGGTAAGACGAACGGTATCGCGTCTAATGGTATTCAGATGGGTAATACAGAAACTGCGTATCGCACTGGTGTTCTGCGCGCTAGCAAGACTGATTACTTAGATGATGGTGATGTGCGCGACGCGTTGAGGCAAAGTCTTCTTCATGCAATTGATAACGATGGATTCGATGGAAGCATAGGTAACATCGCCTCTGAGTTAGATGCAGTGGCCACGGCAGTATTCTCACATCGTGAGATGTTGAAAGAAACAACTATGGTCTTCGCATACGGTATGGACGCAAGGCATATGCACTTCAGTTTAGATGCCACGTTTGATTTGTTAGAAACAGATCCAAGTCTTATCAAAGATGAGGCAACGCGAGTTAAGTTTGTGTCCAGTTCAGACGCCGTTAGAAAAGCTTTAACTGATCCAACAACAGGCACTACGGTTGGTAGAACGCTCTTAACAATGTTCAAGCCGCAGCTTGAGTCGGTCATATCGCCTGAAGCATTAGCCGCTCGTTCTATCATGCGAGCATCATCTGTTATGTTTGCATCTATGAACGCGCTCATGACTATGACTGGACCTACCGGTAACGACCTACACTTCGGACGAGATACGCAGATACCTGGCGAAGCCACTGAGACTAAGTATCGAATTACGGGGGACAAAGTTCAAGGTGGATCTCGAGAGTTCACTTCGTACCATCAGCAATCTGAGCCAACAGCAATGGCTCCAAAGAAAAAGGCGGATGGTGCAGTGATATACGGTGGGCACGCCTATGGAGGGTCTGTTGTAGGCCCTGTGCAAGCTCTTGATGCAGCCACCGTAGCTCTATCAACTACTGGAAAGACTTGGAACAGATTGAAGCAAGCCAGTGGTGGGAACCCATACACTCTAACTATCTACGATGCTTTCAAGACTGATGCAATGGGCTATGACGTCATTCTTGAGGATGTTAATAAGAATTGGTTAGACGTCTCTATGGAGTGGTCTTATCTTGAAGCTAATCAGAAGTCACTGCAAGATACAACTGCTAAGTGGAAAAAGGAGATTGCAAAGCGAGATCCTGAGTCTCCAGTCTCTGAGAACGAAGCTGCGTTCTTGAGATGGATAATGAAGGAACATGATGATGGTACTGGAAAATTTACCATGCCTAACTTTGAATCACGAGTTGTTAACGGAGGAGCGTTTGACAAACGTGGTATAAAAGCGAGTGAGGCAACTTCAGATTTCCAAGAAGCTATGCGAAAAGTTGGGTACGATTGGATGTCTCCTCCTGAGGAGGTTACAGTTTTACAACTGCGTACTTTTGTAGATCAAATAGGAAGCCTGCTTGCTGTTCCTAGTAGACTAGATCGAATCATTAAGTACACCAACAAGCAGAAGCAGCAGCTACGTAAAGAGATCTTGGCTAAGGGGCATAAACATCCATCAGGTCGAGTCACTGCGTTGCAGTACTATGCGCATTAAACGTTAACAAAAAAAATAAGGCGAACCTAAGAGAGACCATTACGGTTTCTCAAGGTTCGCCTTTTTTTTTTATTCGATCTAGTTAATCATTTCAGTAGACCGTTCGCAGCAAGCAATCGCTTGATGCCTGTCGAATGAGTGTCTCTTATCTTGTTAGCTTCACTCTCTTCCATTCCAGCGTCTATGTTCTGTCTGAATGCTTCGTCTAGCATAGCGTCATTGAGCCCTGGAGTGTACGCCAAGTCAGCGTTCAGTCCAAATGTCTCAACGTACTCCATGTCGTCAATGGTTGCTCCTCTCAGAGCCATTATGTTGTAGTTAGTCTTATCAGCAGAAGAAGTATTTGCTGTCATCTATGTCTCCCACGTTGAGCTTACCTATCGCAGGTTGCTCTACGCTATCCGTGTTGTTGGTTACTTGCTGTCGTATGGTGTCAAAGAAGTTATCACTTGAATACATATCTATGAATACCTCTTTGGTTCTCTGAAGTAAAACATCTACATCAGATGCATGAGTGGCAAAGCTGTCATGCACAGCTCCGAACGTGCCGTCCCATTCAGCTATCACAAGGGCCATGTGTGCTGCATCCATCGAGTGGATAAAGTTAGGGGATATACCAGACATAAAACCTCTTATATTAGGTCTATCTGTGGGCGTTTTCAGTACATGCTTTACATCCTTGCCATTCAATCTAGCTCTTGCCTTGAAGTCTACAGTTGTGAAGTTCTCATAGCGCGCAACGAAGCCTGATGGAGTTGTCCACTCTATCACGCTTTCACCGTTGCCGTATGTCAGTTCGTATGAGAAACTTTGAATAGCGATGGATGTATCATTCAATTCTATCAACTCATCTTCAGACAGCAGCTTCTGACTTAACAATTCTCTGCGTCTAGCTTTCAACTCGTTGAACTCTTTGCGTGAACCACCGACTAACTCGTGTTTTCCTATTTGAAATTGAGCTAGTTCCTGTAAGTAAGACATTGTCTGCAAAGGCCCTGGACACACAGCATCGATTGCCTTAACTAGTAGCAAAGCTAACTTGTCACAATCCTTACGAGTTATCCCGTACGCGTCAGTGAACTCTTCAGCTCGAACATCGAAGTACATGTTCTCTGCTATCTTACCGGCTCCTGCTGAGTAGGCTCTCGTCATGCTGCCTCTCTTACTGATGCCTTTTCTTATGTGTTTCATAGGCATTCTCTGAAGCAATGAAGACAGACGCTTATCAGTTGCTGCTAGCTCTATCAGCTTCTTTGCAGTTTGAACGTAGAAGTCTTTCTGAATCACTGTAGGAATCAGACCCACAAGTTCGCCAGTTAGAGTGTCTTTGCTTATAGCACCTAAGTGCTGCCACATTTATGTTCGAGCAAGGTCGTTAGGCTTACTCCGGTTCTTACAGTTGTCTCCATGCCATCTTGAGAAGGCCGATCCCTTGTTGTTCTCTATAAGGGACGTATGTCAACCATTGTTAGTAGGTTTGTAAGAACCTGCTGCATGTTACCATGCAGATCAGACTATATCATCACTCTAACTAAAGAGTGCCTTGCGCTTCCACTCACTTGAGTGTACTTCCTTTCGGAATAGTCGTTGAACGTTCCTCTGTTAGGAGGCTTCGCTGCTGATTGCCCTCAACTTAATGGTAGGGGTTCCCAGTCAATTCACAAGGTTTTATAACGGCTAGCAATTAACCGTTGTTCGAACCATCGATAGCTACAGGAAGTTGAGTTAACCCTGTCTCCTGCACAAATCTCCACTCATAGCAGCTCGCTAAGAACATGTAAGGCTTCTCAGCTCTCAGATCTAGCTCGCCTTGAAGGATCTTGTCCCAGTGGTTCGTAGTCCAGTTCGCTCTATCGTTGAGTGTCATCTTGTCTACCGAGATGTCTTCCAAGCCCTCTTCTAAGAGGTGCGCGCGATAGTCTTGCTCACACCACTCAGGAATATCATCAAGAGCGTAGTGTTGGTTGTAGCAGGCGGCGGTATGAACCGCTAACCAGAACTGGCCGGCATCGTCAATAGGCTTAGCGTCTGCAAATAGAAGCAAACCCTTTGCCATGTCACAACTTTGATAGTTTAAAAACGGCTCTGTGTTATAGATTCGTCCACGGTAGTCTGCTTCAAAAGTCTGATAGAACGAATCCCAATCTTTGAGGACTTCTGCCTTTGACTTTATAAACTTATACTCGATGACCTTGCTGCGCCGTCTCTGTTCTTTAGCATCATTCTCGTGAGGTTCAGACGGTGGAGCTACTATCTTATCAATGATCGCATGATTGATCGTCCAGCGTACATTCTGTAGCTTCTCTATCGCTACCACGTAAGGTGCGTCGGCATCGTACAAGAAGTCATGCATTTTATGAGCGTTCTTAGTGACGGCTTGTGGCTCTTTGAAGCTGCCTAATATAGTTTCTTTCACTAACTCCAACGGTATATCGGCAAGCTCTTCCCACTTCGGAGTTGCTTTGAGAATATAAGACTCATCACGCCGTGTTGGTGGAATGAGTTCAGCAAAGCCATGGTACACAAAGCCTTCGATAAACAGGTCACCAATTGTAAGCTGATGCTCTGTCTTCACAGGTTCTCGACTGATAAGTCTTGCGACCGCTTTACCTATCACCATTGATGTTGCCGTCAGTCCTGCTTCACCTGGAAGATAGTCGCTTGATGTTCGTGTGAATTGGGATTGAATAATCTGGAATGAAACTGCGACTAGCTTCTCCAACTTGTCTTCCCAACCGTGGTGAGTTTTAACGAGCACACCACCCCTGTTTGCCTTCTGGTTATTTAGATTAACGCGAGAGACTTTGCGGTTCAGGTACTCGATCACTTGATTTATTGCATACAAATTCAAGTCCCCTTATAATTTATATTTGTGCAAGGCATAGCTCTTGTTATGAGAGCTACGCCACTGTGTTAGTAGTTATAGATCGACCGCTTCAAACTCCAATTCAACGGCGTCAGTCAGTCGAGTAGTACTTGGATCGTAGGTTGCTGCGCCTGCGTCACCAGTCCTGCCTGTGAAACGTGATTTGAGTACACGAAATTTAATTGTGTTCCGTGTTGTTTCATCTTCAGCAATTAAGTTACGAGCAAAAGCAATGATGTCGAACGAGATTTGTTTGATTGAACCACTGCCTTTGATGTCGTCGATAGACGCAAGATGGCCTTCCTCGAACGATTTACCGTCTTGTGCTTTGCGCAAGTGAGATATTAGACCAAGCCATACGTTATGTCTCTTCACTACTTTGAGCAGGTCTGACATGATCTTATCGATCGCTTCGTTACCTGACAGACCTTTGCTTCCTTCAGATACAGCTATCGTTATGTGGTCTAGTACAAGATATTTGCAACCCATGAGGCACATGTACTCGATCTTATCAATCAGAGAGCTATCTCCCACTGAACCTTGGTGATCGAGCAGCACGAGCCGTTCATCACCGAACACTTTATCGAAGCCTGCTTTGAGATCCTTCTCGTCAAGTGGTGGAGGATCAGACACAGATTTCTTAAGTGACATAGAGATGAATTTCTCTGCTGTATCACCAATGCTTTCCTCGAGACTGATGAGGCCGATGCGGCTGTCAGTAGTGTCAAGTAAATCTAAAGCAATCTCTTTGATCACTGTTGACTTACCTGAGCCAGTGCCACTCGTAAATAGAGTGATCTCGCCGTATCTCATGCCATCCAGTTTGTCGTTGAGACCTTGCAAGCACGATGGATATGGTATTGATTTGATCTCTTGACGAGATTTGAAGTGTTCCCACACAGCATCACCTGAAACGATGTCAGCAGGTGACCACTCTTTTGCATCCCATATCGCACGAAGAATAGAAGTCTTACCGTGCTTAAGATAAGACTCGTTAGCGTCTTTCTCTGGCAGTGTAGCAACGTATGCTTTGCCTGTCTTGATGATCTTAGCGATTGTGTCTGTTGCCTTTTCGCCAGCATCATCGTTATCCATCATCAGTATTACTTTTTCAAAGCCATTTATCCAGTCACGTTGCCGCAGCACAGCGTTAGTGTCGCTTGCACTTGGAACACCTACGACAGGATAGATAACGCCTTTGTAGTCCTTGAATGCTTGTGCTACAGACATAACATCTATTTCACCTTCGCAGATTACTAACGTTCTGCCACCAGAAAACTTAGACTGACCGAACATTTCCACAGACTTGAAGTCACCGCTGACAGCAAACGATTTTGGTAGCCTGCGTTCTTTGTATGCGACTGTAACTCCCTTCTTAGTGTATGGGTAATAGTGTGATTGTGGCTTACGGTTCTCATCGAATCCCATCTTGACGTCGAAGAAGTCGACTACCTCCTTAGTAATACCACGACTACTAAGAGCGTGACCACTAAGATCGTGTATGTGGGTGAGGTTAGTAGCTGAAGTATAGGGGGTAGGTCCATAGTCTTTCATCTTATCTCTTTCTAGTTTAGGTTGAACTGTTCTCGAACATGAGAAGCAGTGGGTGTGTCCATCTTCGTATAAGTGGTTTGCGTCTGAGCTTCCACAACTATCGCAGGGGACTTTCATTCGTACTCTCTTTCTTCCTTAAGTTGGATGTTGTTTACTTGGTTTGTCCAGTGGTCGTCACCTATCATGTAGGATCTATCACTCGGCGGTATGAACTTAATAGCTCCTATCTGCTTGTTGTAGAAGCGTGGAGTTACGTTATCACTGAGTTTGTCAGTCAGTACATTGAGCTTGTGTTGTAAGTTACACTCTACGTATGTGAGCCAGCCTTTTGTTTCACAGTTTATGATCATTACAAATTCAAAGTTTGCTTTGCCATGTTCTTCAAACGCTTCGTTCAGCCATCTGCTCGATCCGGTGTAGAACTCCCACTTGTTAGGAGTTTTAAACTTCTTTCTTCGAGTTTTACCAGGAACAATCTTCGATCGCTCTGACCAATATGCCTTTTTCCCTACGTATAACTGTTCGGTTACCGTATTGCGAACCAAGTATATGAACCCGTGATTCTTATCTGGATCAGGAGCTATTCCCTTCCAATGATGATTGCTCATTTCTTACAGCCTCACGTTGTTTGAACTTATCTCTGACTTCTTCGTACTCATCCCAGCTCTTCAACATTCTCAACAACGTGTAGTTTGTGTCAAGGTTGGATGCTTTGTGAGCACGATACGCAGCGCGCACACGACTCCAACGACGTTTCATCGGCACGTCTTTCAGTATCATAGCAGCTTTCTTAGGGCCAACGCCTTTAATACCTTTGATGTTGTCTGCCGTGTCACCAACTAAGCATTGAAGCATCAGTAGTAGATTGGCTTCGTCTTCATCGATGTGTCGTGGTGGCTCTTTCTTAACAAAGTTGTAGTGCCAGCCTGGAATCTGCAGTAGATCTTTATCGATAGCTACAATGATTGGCTCTCTACCAGAGTCCATCATCTCGTAAGCCCAGATACTGACTAGATCGTCTGCTTCCATGTCGTCTGCTTCGATTGCATTGTACTCTTTGATCATGTGCTGACGGCCATACTCGACCGCAGCTTTGATCTTAGGGTCCAACGACTTGCGCTGCCCTTTGTACGATGAATCTACATTGTTTCTGAAGTTACCGTTGCCTTTCACTGCACACAGATAATCATTCACTCCACAGTTTCTTTTGATTTCGTTCATAGTGTATTTGATACCCTTGCGAATATCTTTCTGACGCTGAGTGCTGCACGCTATACGGAAGTACAAACTATCTGCGTCGATCAGTAGTATATCTTGAAACATTATGTTTCCTTTCTAATCGTATTTCTTAGAGTAGTGGTCTGCGTGGTACTTTCGTTCTTTAGTTCCTGCAAACCCCTTGATGTTTAAATGGGTGGCGAGTCGATCACCAAACTGAGAAAAGTCAGTGTTCTCTTGTTCTATTTTACGAAAACATAGCTTGCAAATAGGTTGCACTTTGTTTTTAATAGTGAACTTGTATTCCGGTTCACCACAAATCTCGCAAGGTGTAGAGTCTTGCCGCAGTTTGCTTCTATGTTTCCACGCTGACTTCTTCTTTGCGCGTTCTAGATCCCAATCCATTAGTAGTCAACTCCTCATGTTGCTTAATCGAGGGTTTGTGGCCTCTGGTCAGTGAACTTCGGAGTAGTTGTTCCCGAAAGATGGGTCACCGCCTCCCATACATGCAACTCCGAACCATTTAGGAGCTTCAGCGAACGATTCTTTTAGGATCTGGCCTACACGGACTGCATCATCAGGATGAGCGGCCCAAGCTGACTCGTCATGGTACATTAGACGTGGCTCTGCTCGCAAGCCTTCTTCTTTTATCTTATGCATCTGGTAAGACACTGCTGCTTTGCATGTGATTGCCTCAGCTGATTGAAGAAGATAGTTAAGTGCTTGGTGGTCTGATGGAATGAATACAGTTCTACCGTCTAAGCCAGGAACTTTACCTTCACCTGATGAGAACTTAGTGCGCTTCCATAGCTTTGTGAGCTTGTCTTTCAACTCTTGTAAGCCTTTGATGCCTTTAGCAAAGTCGACTCGAGATTTAGCACCGACCGAAGCGTTTGCTTTACCAGTCAGTACTTGACCTAGCTTCGCATCACCAGCTCCGAAGAGGTACGCATACAAATAAGACTTCGCAACAGGACGGGAAGAGCCTAGAGCGTCAGCGTTACGTTGGTGCTGATCGCCAAATATAACTTCCTCAGTGAAGGCTTCATTACGCACGTAGTGGCACAGACCTCGCAGCTGGTTACCACTTGAATCAGCTCCCACAATTATGGTGCCTTCATCTGCGATGAGCAACTCACGTATTTCTCTACCCCACTCTGCGTTCACGGCAGGCAAGTTAACAATGACTTCGTGACGAGCACGGAATGTTGGTGTGCCACATGTCCACATGTTACCGTGAAGGCGTCCATCAACAAGCTTGTCTACCCAACCTTCGATGACCGCTTTCCTGGACCTAAGGGTGTAGTACTCGTCGATGAGCTTACCGTCTTCGCCGAACGCTGTAAGGGAGGTACTCGTAAGCTTTGGGCCTGTCGTGACCCACTCAAATCCGATTTTCTTTCTCTGGTATTCGTCTGGTTTCCAACCGTTTTCGAGAAGCCATTCTTTAACGAGCTCTGTTGATCCCAAATCGATCTGTTCTTCTCGCGTTCTTTGGAAGGTTTCTTCAGGTTGAATAAGGTGAGTATCGCTTGGCTTAACTTCATGCCCGAAGAACTCCGTTAATTGGTTGACGGTGTGATGATTGAAGTCACCGTTCTTTTTGTACTTAGGATTGCGTGGCTCTTTATCAATGTATACAGTTTTCATACCGAGCTTCGGCTCTAGGGTTGCCTTGATAGTCTGCATACGATCGTGCATGCGTTCAAGGGTTGCCGTTGCTTTCTCTGAGTCAAAGTTCCAGCCCTTCTTTCGTACTACCGCATTGAAGATAGCTACGTCGTGCTCGACTTGTAGCCCGCGTTTTATCTTTGGGTTGCGCTCATAAATCGCTGCATATTCTTTGAGCAGTTCATTGTAGACCGCTACGTTTACCATGACGTCTTGCACACAGTACCTCAGCATTTCACGGCTATACTTATCCCACTCGTTGAAAGTTATCTTTGAGTTACCTAAGTGCTCACCCCAACCGGCTAAACCGTGGCGGTGGGTTCGCTTGTAGCTGAGTACTTGAGACATCACAAACGTATCGTGGCATCGGTTGTTGTTCAGATCGACATCGTAGAGATCGTTGATCACGCGGTTATCGAATCCGATTATGTTATGGCCGATCAATAGTTCAGCGTTTTTGAGAAGACGTACACCATCTTCAATAGATCCGTGAAGGTTATCATGGTCTGAGAATTTGTACGTCACTTTAGTGTCGATGTTGTATGCAACGATACACCAGATTACACTGGGATCTAATCCGTCACACTCTAAATCATAAACGAGTTTCATCTTATTTCTTTCTATGTTTGCGTTACATTATTGATTACTGAGTCCTGACCGTATGTCTACGTAGTGGCCACCAGCTTGCTTGTACGAGGCTTTGATGTTGTCTGCAACTTGGTCATATGTCATAGCGCCTACAAATTGCACAGTGACTTCATCACCAGGTTCTAGTGGTCGCTTCGGACGTTCAACCCACTCATAAAAGTGGTACTCGTCGATAATCTTTCGTTGCCGAATGATGTTCACAATGCGGCGAGGGCTTATGTTCCAGTACTTTTGAACAAACTTTAGATCTACGTTCTTGCCGTCGATCACAGCATCAGTTTCCCAACCTTCAGCAGCACTCCACTCACCGTTAGCAATGAATGTGTGCTCGACTATTTCACAGTCTAAGTCCATCCAGAACTTTCTATCGGTTCGACCAGTTTGGTTATACAGTTTTGAGTTAGCTGCTCGTTGTTCAATGAACTCATCAGTTACTTTAATGGTAATTTCCACGTTAATTCCTTTCAGATTCTTTGTAATCATAACTCATCTCGAGATACTCGACGAGTTCCTTCATGGATTCGCTGTACGTGTCAAGTGATGATTGTTTTCTACGGTCTAGTGAGTTGCGCATCTTGTTTATTGCATTCAGTTGTTTCTCGTTATCGGTAAACTTAGAACGCCATCTTGTTTCTATCAGCGCGTAACGATCTTCTAGATCCTTCAGCTCCTTATCGTTCATTGATAATCCTTTCTACTTTAAGGAAGCTCACTCTTAGGCGAGTGACCTCTTTATAGCGCACGCTCGCAAGAGCGGGCGTTAGAGCGACGTTAAGCACTTTACTGTAGCTTAGCCCAATTATATAGGATATGGCTCTCAGAAGCGATCTCTCGGCTTCTAAGAGCCATCAGTGAGTAATCAAGTGATGTCTACTAGCTCACAGACATCTCCTGAGCAGGCCAGTGTTTGACTTCCTGCAGTGTTGTCCTCACTTTCGTACTGTGATAGGTTTTCCCATTCAATGCTGTCAGGCATTATCGCGTACATTT
>Ga0206129_10001952_pt1 | contig 26713 bp, 23 predicted proteins | sample Helgoland_Spring_8_FD_148616 | JGI IMG/M metagenome (GOLD analysis project Ga0206129, IMG submission 148616) | Pelagic subsurface seawater microbial communities from Kabeltonne, Helgoland, North Sea - Helgoland_Spring_Bloom_20160502_2 | ecosystem: Environmental > Aquatic > Marine > Epipelagic ...
CGGTGTCATCGTCACCGCTCCGGGCGATGACGTCGACTTCGTCTCGCGCTTCTTCACCCCACAGGCCACCATCCTAGAAGACCCCGTCACCGGCTCGGCCCACTGCTCCCTCGTCCCCTATTGGAACACCCGCATCGGCAACACCGAATTCACCGCCGAGCAACGCTCCGAGCGACGTGGACAGCTGCAGTGCACCCTCTCGGACGATCGCGTGCTTGTCCGTGGCGAGGCATTGACTTTTCTCAAGTCGACCCTTTCGCAAAAAACATCAGCCCTCGGATAAAGGGAAGGAAACCCGTTCAGCACGAACCAAGTAATACCGGTCCGTGAAGAACCTCAGAATTGGCCGAATTCCGGGTTTAAATACACCAGCGGCCCACTTTTTTGAATGCGTAATGTGCCAACCTGATTTTTCAAGCAGAAGGTCAAACTGCCAATCTTCGAACTCATGGTAATGCTGGTCGTATGGATCTAGATCTCCGCGATATGCCTTCGAAAACCAAAGATTCAACGGTACCGATGCATACAAAACAGGTGCCTTGATTTTTGCCAATACAGGCAATGGAGACACCATGTGCTCAAGTATTTCAAAAGCCGTGGCTATTTCAAACCCATCCTTTGCTACCTCTTCAGGGAAATAGTCAAAATCTCGACCGGCAGTATTCATGACCTCATGGCCCATTTCGGCCATGATTTTGCCCATCGGATTTTCAATACCCAAATCCAAAATACGGGCGGGTGACGGCTCATGCTCCAAAAGAAATTCCCGTGTTATTCGAAATCGCTTGGCATGTGCCCCTTCTGTGTACCACTTTTGCTCGTACATCTGTCATTGATGAATATCCGCCCGAAGATATGCGTGTTTGGTACCGGACGCTCTGGAACCGGTCATTTCACAGGGGTGGCCTCAGACCTGGGTATGAATATCGGCCATGAAACACAAGGCCGAGATGGCATCTCTTCTTGGTGTTTGGTGTCTGATCTCCCCCGTTCACCTTTCGGACCTTCCCGAAGGGAGGTAGACTGGGACGAACATTTGGCCTGCTTGCAATTGAGAAACCCACTGCAGACCATCCCCAGCTTGGAGACAATCAATCAATCCAGTTGGGCCTTCATCCTCGAGGATGGCCAAAGACGACTGAACATGGGCTGGTGGCGAAAGGCCAGCATCAGAAAAAGGGCCATGTGGCACTGGTTGGATTGGAATCAGAGGGCTTTTGAGCAAAGTGAAGTGCATTGGACCCTTCAAGATGCCGCTGATATCGGTCCTTCTTTGGCAAAAGGCACGGGCCGAACCTCCCTTACTTCCGAATGGAAGGAAGCTTGGATTGCACGCAATAACAACGCCAACAATGCACAGTCGAGGGTGCCGAAGCTCTCTACTTTACTGAAGACCTCACCGCCAGTAGCTTTTCGAAGGGTCAAATACGCCTATTTCGGAGGCCAACTCGACGAATCAAAGCTCTTCGAGGAAGACCCTTGGCTCAAGAGATCATGACATTTTGGGGAGACCTAGAACGCAGCTCCGCTTCACTGCATCGGAAGTGATCCATAGAATCCCAACAGCTCCGTTGTTGCAGACTCCCAATTCAACTGAGTCTGAAAGGCTTGAAGCCCCGCAGTCGAAAGGGCTTCATAGGTGCGCGCATCTTGGGTCATGGCGCACAGCGCGTCTGCAAAAGAATCCGCCGACCCTGCCTCGTGCACCCCGCCACATGACCACTGCTCCACCACGGCCACTTGTGCGGGACAATCACTCAACAATATGGGCAACCCATAAGCCAAGTATTGAAACACTTTATTGGCATATGTCGTGTCGTGGTGGGGATTGCGCAGAATGGGACAAATGCCGATGTGGGCCTTCTCTAAGAATGCGGAGAACACATCTGGACTCACCCATCCATGAAGGCGCACCCTTGACACCAATCCCATGTCTTGGACGTACGACTCCAACTGCGGCTGAAAACTGCTCGTACCTAAAACATCGAGCTCAACCTCAGCCAAGCGCAAATCGGACGCCATAGCCTCCAAAGCCGTCATGATGCCCCGCCGTTCGCCGGTATCTCCGATGTACAGGAGTTTCACGGCCTGCTGCGGCATGCTCTTCGGGTGCCCATTGGGGTTGAAGGCCAAAGGCGTATAGTTGGGGACAACAGCAAAATGTTCCTGTCGAATTGCTTGCTGATCCCGGTACGCAACAGCAGCCTCTTCTGTGACGATCACCACACCGTCAGCAGCATTGATATATCGCGTTTCGAAGCGCTTCCAAACTTTCGGGGAAATCAACCATCGGCCCAACCCTCGCTTGAGGTGGGGGTATTCCTTCATGATTTCAGGCCGGTTTTCATGCAGATCAAGCACAGAACGCACGCCCACCGGAAGCGCATCAAACACCGCCCGTGCCACCTTCAAGTCATGGATGTGCACGGCGTCAAACCCTGACGACAGAAAGGCCCGAAGGTGACCACGCAACTTCATGTGATAAAAAGGCAGGGTGTATGCCAGTGCCGAAAGCTTGTACCACAACTTACCCAGCGCCACCTGTGTGACCTTAATGCCATCGTGATCGAATACACGGTCCTCTTTGGCGCGGGCATTGAAATTGAGCAAGTGAACCTCGTGCCCTTGGCTCAATAGTGCCTGCGCCTCACGTTCCACCCTGAGGTCAGGAGGAAAAGGGTCGTCCAATATCATCGCAATGCGCATGCTTGCAAAGAACGCCATCAAACCCTCTTCTTCTACTCAAAAACCACAGAGCCGCCTTGTCCCATCTCAACGGTTTCGGTGGAGAGTGGTAGCTTGTTGGCATGAACCTGAGACTGCTACGATGGGGTCTGCTCCTGACGGGGTGGGCGCTGATGCTGCCGATGATGGGCCAAGAGCCCGGAACGCTGGATACGGACTTTCAAGACGGGGGCATGCTCCTCCTCGCACCGTTTGGAGAGACCAGCTTTGAGAACGCCCAAGATGTGATCGCGCTGGACGATGGAAGCATCGTCTTTTGCGGGGTCGTCGGAACGGTGAGCAACTTTGATGTGGCGGTGCTGAAGCTCGATCCAGAGGGCAACCTCGACCCGACGTTTGGGACGGACGGCGCCTACGTTTTTGAGAACGGCCTCTCCTCTGACCAGGCTTACAGCATGGCTGCGCTGCCCGACGGCCGCATCGTCGTTGGTGGCGCGATGGGCTTCGGCGCATCCGACTACCGCGCCACGGTGTGGTGCCTCCTTCCGGACGGAACGCCCGACCCTGATTTCGGGACGGAAGGGCGGTTCCAATACACCTTCGATGACGGCGAGGAATACATCCGCCGCGTGCTGGTCACCGAGACCCACATTACCATGGTCGCCACCGTGAAAGTCCCCGGATTCAGCTACGACCGCATTGGCCTCGCACAGTGCACCCACGATGGCCAGCTCGACACTGGTTTTGGACAAGACGGTGCGATCATCCACACCATCGACGAAACCACTGACCTCTCAGTTCGGGATGGTGAACGGATGTCCACTGGCGGCATTGCGGTGTGCGGTTACCATTACAACATGTCCGACAATACCGAATACCCCTTCATCGGGTTGTTTGATGCCAGTGGTCAGCCACAAGTCGATTTCGGTGCCGGCGGCATCGTCATCGCGGACACCCAACCCGGCGAATACTTCGCGGCCGCCACCTATGGAGACATCCTGTATTTCGCAGGGCGCACCAACGGCGATGCCCAAGACTTCATGATTGATGCCTTGGAGGTAGACGGTACGACCTACACCCCTTTTGCCCTCTACGGCCACTTCGAACTGGACAATGCCATGACCGATCTCATCCTGGACCTCGTCATAGATGAGGAAGGGCGTCTACTCGCTTCCGGCACCTCCGGTATCCCCGGCTTCTTTGGAGACCGCGACTTCGCACTGCTCCGCCTCACGCCAGACGGATGGCCCGACCCCCTCTTTGGAACAGACGGAATCAACACCACCTCATTTGGCACGGCCTTCGACGACGCCAATGCTCTGGTCATCACGCCTGAGAACAAGGCCGTACTCGTCGGGATGAGCGCCCAGACCAACAACGACTTCGCCATCGCCCGCTACTTCCTCGGGCCCGTCATCAATGAAGTTGAAGAATGGCACACCAGCCTGACTGTCTATCCCAATCCCACCAGCGGACAGCTCCACATTGAGCCCATCCATCAAGGTGCCGCATGGCGCCTTACCAGCTTACTCGGCCAAGAAGTACACCCTGGTGTCTTGGACCGCGGAAACGGCATCACCTTAGACCTGTCCACAACCCCGAGTGGCGCATACATGTTGACTTGGCAAACACCGTCTGGCCCGCATACACACCGAATATTTGTGCAACACTGAGCCCCATGAGTGAATTGCCTCCATGCCCCGAATGCGCATCGGTCTATGCCTACCCCGATGGAGCGCTCCTCATGTGTCCAGAATGCGGGCATGAATGGAACCAGGAAAGCGAAGGGTCCAATGCTCAAGCTGGAGCCGCAGCTGTCAAGGACGCCAATGGCAATGTGCTTCATGATGGTGACGACGTGATCGTGATCAAGGACCTCCCGGTCAAAGGCGCACCCAAACCAGTAAAAGCCGGCACCAAAGTCAGAAAAATTCGACTGGTCGACGGCGACCATGACATTTCTTGCCGCATCGATGGGTTTGGTGCCATGGCCCTCAAGTCGCAATTTGTCCGCAAAGCATAAACCATGGCACGCACCCCCACTACTGCAGTCCCTCTGGGGTTTCAAGCCCCCGCATTTGAGCTTCCCAATCCCGTCAACGGGTTGACCCAAACCAGTGAAGGGTTGATGTCGGGCGGTCCCACCGTCATCGTCTTTATGTGCAACCACTGCCCCTTCGTGGTGCACATCCTTGAAGAATTCGTGCGCTTTGCCCATGAGGCCATCGACAAGGGCGTCAACGTCATCGCCATATCGAGCAACGAGGTCACAGGTTATCCGATGGATGGGCCTGAGCACATGGCCGCCTTGGCCAAAGAACACGGCTTTAGGTTTCCTTACCTCTATGACGAAAGCCAAGACATCGCGAAGGCCTATGAGGCAGCGTGCACTCCGGACTTCAGCGTCTTCGACGCCAACCAACGGTGCGTCTATCGCGGACAATTCGATGGCGCGAGGCCCGGTAACGACATTCCTGTAACCGGGGCCGACATGCGGCGCGTTTTGGACCTATTGCTTGCCGGACAAGCGATCCCCGAAGAAGGGCAAATCCCCTCGCTGGGCTGCAACATCAAATGGAAGCCAGAATGAGCCAATACATCCTCGCCCTCGACCAGGGCACGACCAGCAGCCGCAGTCTGGTTTTTGATCATGCCGGACACATTGTCGCCCTGGCCCAAAAGGAATTCACCCAGCACTATCCCCAGCCGGGATGGGTGGAGCACGATCCAGAGGAAATCCTGGCTACGCAGCTCGCCACCGCTCGGGATGCCGTGGCCCAAGCCGGACTGACGATGGCGGACATCGCCGGGATCGGCATCACCAACCAACGGGAAACCGCGGTTGTGTGGGACCGTGCCACCGGAAAGGCCATCCACAACGCCATCGTGTGGCAGGACCGGCGGACGGCCGACTATTGCGACGGGTTGCGCCGCGAAGGCCATACCGAAGACATTCGACAACGCACCGGACTCGAAATCGACGCCTACTTCTCTGGCACCAAGGTGCGCTGGATCCTCGACCATGTTGATGGAGCACGGTCACGGGCAGAGCGCGGCGAACTGGCCTTTGGCACCATTGACAGTTGGCTCATCTGGCACCTTACCGGCGGGACCGTCCACGCTACGGACCCTTCCAACGCCTCCCGCACCCTCCTCTTCAACCTCCACGACCTCGCATGGGACCCGGCCATGCTGGACCTGCTCGGCGTTCCTGCCGCCATGCTCCCCGAGGTACGTCCGAGCAGCGGCGACTTCGGCACGGCCACGGCCCTTTCGCCGGACGCCCCTCCCATTGCAGGCGTCGCCGGCGACCAACAGTCCGCCCTCTTCGGACAGCAGTGCACACGGCCGGGCATGGTCAAGAACACCTACGGAACAGGCTGCTTTATGCTCATGAATACAGGCACCAAAGCCGTCATGAGCCGTCACCGTTTGCTCACTACAGTCGCGTGGCAAATCGGTGGGGAGACGCACTACGCTTTGGAAGGCAGCATCTTCATGGGCGGCGCCACCGTGCAATGGCTGCGCGATGAGCTGGATATGATCAGCGATTCCGCAGAAATCGAATCCCTCGCAGCAGCAGTTCCGGATTCAGATGGCGTTGTGTTGGTTCCGGCATTCGCGGGATTGGGCACACCCCACTGGAACGGCCACGCCCGCGGCACTCTATTTGGCCTGACCCGCGGAAGCGGAAAGGCCCACCTGGCCAGGGCAGCGCTGGATGCCATCGCCCACCAAACCGTGGACGTTGTGCGGGCCATGGAAGCCGATGCAGGTGTCGCCATCCCAGAATTGCGCGTCGATGGCGGCGCGACCGTCAACAACCTCTTAATGCAAACCCAAAGCGACCTATTGAACATCTCTGTGGTCCGCCCAGAAATTACGGAAACCACCGCACTGGGAGCGGCCTACCTCGCTGGACTCGGTGTGGGCTTCTGGAGCAACACCGCAGACATCCAGTCACAATGGGCGGCTGAACGCACCTTCTCTCCCCAGCTCGACGATGCGGAACGCAAGACCGCAGACCATCGCTGGCAGCGCGCCATACGCGCCACATTGAATTGGGCAGAAGACCGCTGAATTGGCGACCATAAGCCGTCCTTTGCTCCATGAAGTTGCACCGTCCGACCATGATGAAACACCTCCGCCAAGAAGAGGAGTGGGACGTGTGCATCATCGGAGGTGGAGCCACGGGACTGGGCATTGCGTTGGAAGCTGCCGCTAGCGGACTGCGTACCGCCCTCATTGAAGGCCGGGACTTTGCTTCGGGATCTTCCTCGCGCAGCACCAAACTGGTGCATGGAGGAGTTCGCTACCTGGAACAGGGCAAGATGTCCCTTGTTTCTGAGGCGCTCAAGGAGCGCGACCGCCTCATGACCAATGCCGCAGGACACGTCGACGATTTTGGTTTTCTGATTCCCGTCAAACGCCAATGGGCCCGGTTTTACTACGGCATTGGGCTTCGTCTGTATGACCTGCTCGCAGGAAGCCACCGCTGGGGCCGCACCGAGTGGGTCGGAAAGAGAGAGATCACCAACCGGCTCCCCCACCTTGCCGAACTGGGCTTCATAGGGGCCTGGCGCTACCGAGACGGCAGGTTCAACGACGCAGAACTGGCCCTTGGGCTGGCCAAAACCGCTGCACAGCATGGCGCCATTCTCGCCAACCATTGTCGTGCAGAGGGCTTCATCAAAGAGAAAGGCCTGGTCGCAGGCGTCCACATTCAGGATGTACTCACCGGCGAGAAATTTCAACTGTCGGCCAAAGTCGTGGTCAACGCTTGCGGCCCATACAGCGATGCCATCTGCCGCATGGACGACCCTGAGCACGAGGATGAACTGCGTCCGAGCCAAGGCATACACCTGGTTTTTGACGCCGAGATCCTCAAAGGCGGCGACGCCCTGCTCATCCCCAAGACGGATGATGGTCGCGTGCTCTTTGCCGTTCCATGGTTGGGCAAGGTGCTCGTCGGCACCACGGACACCCCAGTAGACCGCATCGACATGGAACCCCTTGCCATGGAGGAAGAAGTCGCTTTCGTGCTCGACCACGCCAACCGCTTCTTGGGACTGCAACTCAAGCGCGAAGACATCCGCAGTGTTTTTGCCGGTCTCCGCCCCCTGATCCAAGGTCGGCGCGAGAATACGGCCAAGCTCTCGCGCAGCCACGAAGTCGGAGCTTCGCCCAGTGGACTGGTCAATGTGCGCGGAGGCAAATGGACCACCTATCGAAAAATGGCTGAGGATACAGTGCGCTTCTTCAAAAAGGAGTGCGGCCTGGAGTTTGAACCGGCAGACACTGCTGTCCTTGCGCTGGACATGACCAACACCCAGCCACGTGGAATGCATCCAAAAGACAAGTCAGAGCTGGCATCCGCAGTGACGCTGGCGGTGGAAGAAGAAATGTGCATGACCACCGAAGACTTCCTGGCCCGCCGGTACAGGACCCTGTTTTTGGACGCCAAAAACGCCCGCTCATCCGCAGTGCTGGTCTCTGAACTGTTGTCCCAAAACCACGGGCTCAATGCCGAGTGGGCACAACGTCAATCCCTCGATTTTCAAAACTTGGCACAGCACTATTTGCCCACGCCATAGAACTGCGGTTCAGAATCGATGCCAAGACCATCAATTCTGACATCGCGCTATATTCCCCAGCAAACACCCAAGTCATGGAGCCATACATCGCTGAATTCGTGGGCACTGCCCTGCTTATGCTCTTTGGCAGCGGCGTAGTGGCCAATGTGGTTCTGGACCACAGCAAAGGAAAAGGTGGCGGTTGGATCGTGATCTGCTGGGCTTGGGCCATGGCCGTTTTCATGGGCGTTTACACGGCCACTGCCCTCGGAGGAAGCGGGCATTTGAACCCCGCTGTCACCTTGGGACTCGCTGCATTCGGCGGCTTTGAATGGGGCATGGTTCCTGGCTATATCACAGCCCAAATGACCGGCGCATTTCTGGGGTCCAGTCTGTCTTGGTTGGCCTACAAACCCCACTACGATGCCACCACCGATGGCGACGCCATACTGGCCACCTTTTCGACTGCACCAGCCATTCGCAACACCAAGTGGAACTTGGTGACAGAAGCCATCGGGACATTTGCCCTCGTCTTTGGCGCCATGAACATTGCATCACCGACAGACAGCATGGGAGCCCTCGACGCCCTGCCCGTGGCCTTGCTCGTTCTGGGCATCGGCCTGTCCCTCGGCGGTCCCACGGGCTATGCCATTAATCCTGCCCGTGACCTTGGGCCACGGCTGGCGCATGCTGTACTGCCCATTCCCAGCAAACGGGACAGCGACTGGTCGTACGCTTGGGTTCCCGTTATTGGGCCCATCTCAGGCGGGCTATTGGGCGCTCTCGCAGCCAGCTTCCTGTAAACCGACGGTTAACGCTCGGCCCGATCCGTTGGAGCATACATGGCCAGGTGCTCCACCTTGACTTGTTCAGGAACGGCAATCCTACCGTCAGAGGACTTAAAGCCCACCCAGTGGAGCTTCCCCGGCAACACAATGAATCCATTGTCTTCGAAACGGCCCTCGGTATCTGAAGTCAACCGCACCCCACAGGCCACAGCATCGGACGCAAGCCACACACCCCCTGAATCAGGGGTACAGACTACTTGTGCGGCAGGCCATGCCATCTCCGATGGCCGGTCCAAGGCCACCAAACCTGAGTCCAAAGTCGTCCCTTCATAGGACTTCCAGATCCATGCCATGACACCTTGTTCCTCTGGAAGGGGCTCAACAGCCACCTCTACCATTCCCACGTGTCCACTGATTTTGAGATCCGCTTTGCCCGCTGACAGGGTATCTCCTGTCAAGGCAATCATGGCCCACGAAACCTCTCCCAAGGCAGGCACACTGCCCAGGTTTTGCGCCACCAACCGTACCCCATCCCTGTCACTGCGGTCCCACATAATCCGCTCATTTTGATTGGCATGGCGCACCGCATGGTGGGCAAGCTTCCATCGGCCCGCGTGATCCACAGTCGACCACGACACAGTGGGCCACACATCATCCAACTGCCAATACAGTGAGCCTGCAGTCTTCTCCGAGGCGCAGCGGTGGCGTTCCAAAGCCTGGCGAAGTCCTTCCGCTTGGGTCAATTGGGTCAGATGAATCCATCGATCCAACCGGTCCATCCCCGGCGCCTCCACCGCATCGGGATCGGCGTAGTAGCGCCCAGCGTAGTGCTGCATCATGTCCCAGCCATCAAAACCCGGCTCCAACCAATCCATGGTACATCGCTGTCGGAACTGCAATACGCTGTCTTCAAAATCGACCACCCCCACATCGGTCAGGGTTTTCCTGTCCGGTACACTCTGCAATCCGTATTCACTGGCAAACCGCCCCGATTCTGTGGAGTAATAGTCGAAATCTGCGGTTCCAAACCACACCCCCCAATCGTGTTGGTCACCCGACTGAAGTTCTTCTGCCGCTCCCCCTTTCTCATCGGACACATCCACCTCGGAGTGCGGCGACGATGGCCAATAAAATCCCCCATTCAAATCTTCTACCAAACGGGGCAATGCTTGCTCAAAAACTGCCGCGTAAGCATTCCTCACGTCTGCTGAATCTGTCCCGTGTAGTCCGTAAGCATCCTGCCACCCCCAAGCGCGCCATGCATGCTCCGACTCGTTGTTCCCACACCACAGGGCCAAGGACGTTCTGTTGCGCAACCGCCGGATGGATTCCTCGGCCTCAGCCAAGAAGTTTTGGCGCCAACCTTGGTCGCCCGGCACCATCGCACAGGCCGACATGAAATCCTGCCAGACCAATATTCCATGGACCTCACATAAATCATAAAGACTTTCGTCGCCATACACTCCGCCGCCCCAAATGCGCAGCATGTTCATATTTGCCGCCGTCGCATGGCCCACCATTTCGGGCAAACGCGCCAAAGAGCGCACAGGAAAATAGTCCGGCGGAATCACATTGGCGCCACGCAGCTGAACCGGTTTTCCGTTCACAACGCACCGAAAGGAACGGCCATATTCATCCGATTCTCTGTCCCAATCAATTGTCCGAACACCAAATCGGTGGGCATCCATTCGCCCATCACTGGTTCTCCATTCCAACCCATACAAAGGCTGCTTCCCCATACCCATTGGCCACCACCATTCTGGTTTCTCCCACGCCAACTCGTACCGGTTTTCCGAGACACGCTCCACCACCGTGTTGACCAGTGAATCGCGCAGTGTCAGGGCCCACTCCAAATCTGGAACCGGACCATCAAAAACCAGCGCGTAACGCACTGAATCCCCATTGCCCTCCATAAACTGATACCGGAAGTCAGGCAATGCAGCGACTGGACGCACCCAACGGACTGGCTTCCAAATACCACTGGTCACCAGCCTTGGGCCCCAGTCCCATCCGTAGTGATACATCGCCTTTCGGGTGACGGCACTCGTCTGCTGCCCAATGGGTTTGGCCTCATTGCTCGCGGGGATGGGCCATGGAGAAAGGTCCAAACGGGCTTGTCCACGCCGCACCGGACTCTGCAACACCACCTCGAGGGTATCCCCTGCTGCATCCTGCGGTAAAGACACGCGCCAACTTCTGTGCATGTTGTTGGCCTCCATGACGGTATCGCCTCTAAAAACAACCACAGCATAGGTGTCCAACCCTTCAAAAAGCACCTCCCACCCCAACGAATCGTTGGGCGTCGGTGGCACGGCACACCGATAGCGCCAATCACGCCCCTCAATCCAAGTCGCCCCCAATTCTTCCATGTCATTGAAGGGATCGGCCAAAAGGCCATGGTGCTCCAAGTCGGTGTGGATGCAACCCGGAACTTCAGCCGCCCTCCACACTTGAGAAGTATCCTGGAATGCCCAACCGCCCCAAGCAGGCCCGCGGTGTCCTTCAAAATTTTGCGGCTCAGAACCACACCCACCCGTTCCACAAAGCATCACCAAAGCCAAAGCGGACAACATGAATCTTGTGATGGAAGTCGTCAAGGGCATGGCATCATTTGAAGGCTCGGAAGAACATCATTCTTGTATAGATGTTGTCTACCCAATCACAACCAATTTAATGCGTTATTTCATTACCCTCTTGGCGTTGTTCGCCGGCTGCCTGGCCGCAACAGCCCAATGCAATGGGGACCACCACGTCGCCATCTACAATTACGAGATCGAGCCCTCTGAACTGACTATACAGGTCGGAGAATCTGTATCCTTCACCAACTACGGCGGATGGCACAGCATCAATGGAGAAACCAGTTACACTGGTGAAGACTTTGACAATCCTGTGCCCTTCAACTTGGCCGCCAATTACGCCTGGTGGTTCTTCAACAATTGCTTGGGCACGGTCACATTTGACGAACCCGGTGTCTATCATTTTGAAGATGGAGTGGGCAACAATGCTGAACATGAAGGCATGGTCGGCACCATCATTGTTGAAGAGGGTGAAACCACCACCGTTGTCGACGTCATCGTTAACAGCGCAGTGCACAATCTCCTTGAAGCAGCGGTGATCGAAGCAGACCTCGCGGGCGCCCTCTCCGGCGAAGGCCCCTTTACGGTGTTTGCCCCTACCGATGATGCTTTCCTTACGTTGGCCACCGCTTTGAACGCTACGGCTGAAGACCTTTTGGCCCTGCCCGGACTCGCGGACATTTTGCTGTACCACGTGGTGGGCGCTCAGGTCCTGTCGACCGACCTCGCCGACGGTGCCACTGCCACTACGCTCCTGGGAGAAGACGTGACCATCACCATCAACGATGGTGGCATCTTCATCAACGACGCCCAGGTCACCGTCGCGGACATCGTCACCGACAACGGTGTGGTTCACGTCATCGATGCGGTATTGCTTCCGCCCACCGAACCTGAGACCACCACCGTGGTAGACGTGATCGTCAACAGCGAGGCACACAACATTTTGGAGGCTGCGGTGATCGAAGCGGACCTCGCGGGCGCCCTTTCCGGTGATGGCCCCTTTACGGTGTTTGCCCCTACCGATGATGCCTTTGCCGCCCTCGCGGCAGGATTGGACGCTACGGCTGAAGACCTTTTGGCCCTGCCCGGACTCGCGGACATTCTGCTGTACCACGTGGTGGGCGCACAGGTCCTGTCGACAGACCTCGCGGATGGTGCCACCGCCACCACGCTCCTGGGAGAAGACGTGACCGTCACCATCAACGACGGTGGCATCTTCATCAACGACGCCCAGGTCACCGTCGCGGACATCGTCACCGACAACGGTGTGGTTCACGTCATCGATGCGGTATTGCTTCCGCCCACCGAACCTGAGACCACCACCGTGGTAGACGTCATCGTCAACAGCGAGGTGCACAACATTTTGGAGGCTGCCGTGATCGAAGCAGACCTCGCGGGCGCCCTCTCCGGTGAAGGCCCCTTTACGGTGTTTGCCCCTACCGATGATGCCTTTGCCGCCCTCGCGGCAGCATTGGACGCTACGGCTGAAGACCTTTTGGCCCTGCCCGGACTCGCGGACATTCTGCTGTACCACGTGGTGGGTGCGCAGGTCCTGTCCACAGACCTCGCCGACGGTGCCACCGCCACCACGCTTCTGGGAGAAGACGTGACCGTCACCATCAACGACGGCGGCATCTTCATCAATGACGCCCAGGTCACCGTCGCGGACATCGTCACCGACAACGGTGTGGTTCACGTCATCGACGCAGTATTGATCGCGCCAGAACCGTTCACTGTAGTCGATGTCATCGTCAACAGCGAGGTGCACAACATTTTGGAGGCTGCCGTGATCGAAGCAGACCTCGCGGGCGCCCTCTCCGGTGAAGGCCCCTTTACGGTGTTTGCCCCTACCGATGATGCCTTTGCCGCCCTCGCGGCAGCATTGGACGCTACAGCTGAAGACCTTTTGGCCCTGCCCGGACTCGCGGACATTCTGCTGTACCACGTGGTGGGCGCACAGGTCCTGTCGACCGACCTCGCCGATGGCGCCACCGCCACAACACTTCTTGGAGAAGACGTAGAAGTCAGCATTGATTGCGAAGGGTCCATCTTCATCAACGACGCCCAAGTCACCATTGCTGACATCATAACCGACAATGGCGTGGTCCACGTGATCGACGCTGTGCTGCTGCCTCCAGCGCCCGAGAACGACTGCGTTGATGGCGGGTGCTGCGGTGAGGGCACCATTTGGGATGCCGAGCTTGGCCAATGTGTGGTTGACAATGACGGATGCCCACAAGACGTGGACGGCGACTTTTTCATCTCCGTAGGTGACGTCTTAAGCATTCTGGTCTACTTCGGCCACGACTGCGACTGATGACGCACCCATTCTAAAAGACACCAAAGGGGGCTGCACATGCAGCCCCCTTTTTTATGCCATAGCTTTCCGTCATGCGCGGCTGCGATTTCACCATCCTATTTACAGCCTTTGTAATCGGATGCGGGTCACCCCAATATCAGCCGACCTCTGCGGGCGGACCTCTTGATCACATCGCGACGCCCCATACCACACCTTTTGACATTCGGGTTTTTGCCAAACCCGGAAAAGCAGGTAAAACGACTCAAATCGACCTGCTCATAGAAGTGGACATCCCAGAAGGATCTTATGTGATATCGGCCCTCTCAGAACACGACTATTTGGGCTCCTTCAAGGTCACCTGGCAAGATTCTACCATCAGTCCTGAAGGCTCCCTCGTAGAATTCCCGTTCTCCATACTGGGATGGGAACCCTTCGATCAGGTATATACCCTCATGCTCGTTGAATCCACCACAGTGCGTCAATCCTGGAATCTACCCAACGGCACAGGGCCGTTTTCCGGACAGGTATCCTTCGTTTTGGAACCGGAATGTGTACTCTATGCGCTGGACTTCACCATTGAAAAACAACCTGGCGGGTGGTCGTCCACCAATGGATTGGTGCACCGAATCAACCCGCAATAAGGACTCAGTCTTCCTCAGGCTGCACGCGAGTATCGGTTTCGCTGCCCTCAGAAAGCGCCAAGATCCGGCTGCTCTCATCGGCATCGATGAGCGCCACATCCCGCAACTTCCTTTCCATCACATTGGTCCGGGTGTTGCGCAGCTTCTCCAGCTCAGTCTTGGCCTTGCCCAAGCGGTCATCGACCTTCTCGAGTTGTTCGGCGAACTTCCCAAACTCCGTCTTGACAGCCTCCAAAATCTTCCACACTTCGCTGCTCCGTTTGGTCACAGCCAAAGTCCTGAAGCCCATCTGCAAACTGTTGAGCAAGGCGGACATGGTCGTTGGCCCTGTCACGGTGATGCGGTATTTGCGCTGCAGGGTTTCAAAAACTCCCGGGTGGCGCAACACTTCTGCGTAAAGGCTCTCTACGGGAAGGAACATGACCCCAAAATCCGTCGTGTGGGGCACCTCTACGTATTTCTCACTAATGTCTTTTGCAAAGGACTCAATGGTCCGGGTCAAGGCCTTTTCAGCAGCCTGAATTCCAGCGAGATCTCCGACTTCGCGCGCCGTGAGCAAATCCTCATACCCCTTGAGCGGAAACTTGCTGTCAATGGGCAGCCAAACAGACTCGTTGTCGTCTTGACCCGGCATCCGAACGGCAAATTCAACACGCTCTGAGCTTCCGGGACGGGTGGCGATGTTTTCCTCGTATTGCTCTGTGGTCAGTAATTGCTCTAGGATATTGCCCAATTGATACTCTCCAAGGATGCCCTTCGTCTTGACATTGGTCAACACCTTTTTCAAGTCCCCCACTCCGCTGGCCAGTGTTTGCATCTCGCCCAGCCCCTTGTGAACCTGTTCTAAGCGATCACTGACTTGTTTGAACGATTCACCAAGGCGTTTCTCCAAAGTGACCTGGAGCTTCTCGTCCACGGTCTTGCGCATTTCATCCAGCCGCTTGCCATTGTCATCGCGCATCTCCTTGAGCTGCTTCTCTACCGTACCCCTGACATCCTTGACCGAATCCAGGCTTTTCTTGCCTTGGTCATCGAGCTGCTTCAACAAATCACCAAACCGGTCGCGAAGCGCATCGGATTGGGTCTTACTCTGGTCCTCCATTTGTTTCCTGAAAGCGCCAAATCCATCGGTCAACTCTTTCCGCTGCGCTTGCGCCAGCGCAGCACCTTCCTTTCGATTCTCGCGAAATTCATCCCGAATCACGGCCTCTAAACGGTCCAGCCTCTCCTCGGTTTTCCCATCGCTAACACCGGCTCCTTTGCGGCTACGGGTGAGCACAAGGAAGCATGCGAGCGCCGCAAACAAGGCAGCGAGGGAAGAAAGAATCAGGACTGCAGACATGTTGTAAAGGTGCTGTATTTACCCGGTATGAAGAGGAAAGGTAGCGGGATTTACCTCCACCAGAGAATGGACGTTTTCACCAAAGAACTGGGCGCCACACCTCTGAAAACAGCCACATTTAACACAAGAACCTTCACAAAACACCTGCTGCACCAACACCCACTCATGCGATTCTGAGGATTTTTGAATTCACCTTACTACAATGAAACATTTACTTCCTTTTTTCGCAGGCTTGGTGACTTTCATGGTCATCAGCACTGTTTTTTACATGGGTATCATGGAATACCCCACAAGCACATGCGTGGTTCCTGAGGACCAAATGAACATGGGCGCCATGATCTTCGGCAACGCCTTGATGGTCGGTCTAGCGGCTTATATCATCCAGTTGGGCAGCAATTTCTCACCAGCTGCCGGTGCCAAGCATGGCGCGGTCGCTGGCCTTGTCGCAAACGGAATGCTCAACGTGTTCATTTATGGCTTCTTCACCTGTGATGGCGGGCACATTTTCTCGATGAACGAGGGCATTGTCGACGTGGTGGCGAACATCGTCTTTATGGCCGCCACGGGCGCCGTAATCAGCATGTTGTACCAACGCAACGCTGCCAAATCTTAATACAGAGAGCAACACTGAATGGCACCCATGGATATGGGTGGCCTCGATCAGAATCTCCCTTTTTGGGAAATGCCCTTCGGACATCCGTTCGAAGGGTATTTTTTTGGTGAAAGGCCCCATAGATCCCGGTGGGGCTCAAGGAACCCTGAGACCGATTCCGAAAGGCCATTTTGAGCCTCCCCCTATTCGCTTTCACCGGGCCACAATATCTCTTCAGGACACGGCATCAGCGCTCCATCTGGCGTGAAACACTTGGCATCCAGCTCCTCTCCCACACCAATAAAGGGGCCCAAAGGTTCTTCAAAGGCAAAGCGTTTTTGAAAGAAGACCTCACCATCAGGATACCAACCATTCCACAACACATATGGCGGATCAAACACCTCCTCGCTGCGCAGCTGTCCATTCAGGTGCCATTCCTGACAGTTGAACCCCCATTCTCCATCCTCAATGACACACTCGCTCTTCAGGGCGCCGTTGGGCCAGAGATCAAACAACGTGCCCGTGAAAGGGTGTAACACCGGCTCGTCCAACCCCGTGGAGTCTGCAGCTTCATACAGGAACCGTCCCGAAATGACGATGTCATCGACATGAACCCGCCTTTGTGCCGAAGCGACTTTGGTCATCAATACACCGGCCAAACACAGCGCCGCTGTCCCCAAAGACAACACACGACACCCCATCAATGGCGGTGGATAAAGTGCTTGCGATCAAACCGTTGCTGCGCACCATAAACCCCTCCCTCGGCCCGCTTGCCCGCAGAAATCACCATGGTCACCACCGCCTGACGCGGCAATCCCAAAAGGCGTTTGACCCGAGCGCTGTCCATGCCCTCCATGGGACAAGTGTCAAAACCATGGGCGCGCATAGCCAGCATGAATTGGGCACAAGCCAATGCCGTGGATTTGTGCGCCCAAATGCGCATCCCCCACTTGCCAATCGGCTCACGCGGAATCGGCTTCCGCAGTCCACGCCACCGGGTGATCCACCATTTAAATGGCGTCCGCCAGCCAAAAGCTCCTTGATCATAGACCAGCGGCGTGATCTTTCGATAATACTGATAGGCGCTTTCCGGGACAGTACCTGCACGGTCAAACGCCTCGAGCATCCATTGGTTGTTGCGTCTCCACAAATCCGGCCTGCCCACAAAGACCAACAATTCTGGTGCCGTCCCGGCCGCTGGCTGAGACAAACAGGCCTCTACCAAGGCCGCCTTCTTCGCCGCATCGACCACATGGTGGATTTCCCATGTCTGCAAATTGGAAGAGTTCGGGGCCTTTAAGGCCGCGTCCATGCACGCTTCCATCACCGACTCCGGAATGGGATCATCGGCGTATACGCGGACGCTGCGCCGCGAATCCACGACAGCGTGAAATGCTGCAGAATCGGTTGGTGGAGCGGGAGCCGCTGAACGCGACTTCTGCTCAACAGGCTTGAAAATATTGACCTTGGACATGGTGCCAAAGATGCGGCTCTAAGCCTTCACCCGGTTCAATTCCAGAGGAGCGAAGCAAAGGCCGTGGCCGTGCTGTCCACTTTCAGGCCGTAGGTCTGCTTCATCAACACCACCGATGTCTTGGTGCTGGGTTGGGCGAAAAAGCTGGTGTTGAAGTATCCACTCCAAAAAAAACTGCCCGCAGAGCTCCCCCCATTGCGCACACCAAACGCCAAGCCTTGATGCCAGCCACCATCGAGCAGCCCAGGCGCTTGATCGGCCAAAACCGAGTCCACGGTAGAGGCTTGAAGCAGACGGCCCTCCGGTGTGGCACCCCGATCGAGGTAGCACTGTAAAAAGCGCGCGTAATCCTTGGCCGACGAGGTCAGACCGGCCCCACCACTGCACAAGGGCCATTCCGGATGGAGCGGGTAATCAATGCTGTAACGCGGATGCTCGTGACGCTTCCACTGAAAGCCATCCTCCGCGGGCTCCACGACATTGGCCAGCCGCTTGGCTTTTTCCATGGGCAGCACAAAATGGGTGTCGTTCATCCCCAGGGGTTCCAAAATCTCGGATTGTAGAAACGCCGCATACGGCTGCTGCGCCGCCACCTCGATAACCGCCACCAAGACATCCAGCCCCAAACTGTAATTCCACTGAACACCAGGCGGATGAATGAGGCATGTTGAAGCGATGTTCCGAACGTTGTCCCGGGTTGAGCGGCCATCCGTCGGGAACAGGTCCAGCACATCGTGCGCCTCATACAGCGCTTCGAAACGCGGGTCGCCAATCTCACCATATGAGACGCCACAGGTATGCGTCATCAGGTGACGAACCGTCATTTCTGAAGTGGAGGAAACGGCGGTGAACGAAGTGTCTGTCCGGAGCGTATCTATGACGCCAATACCGGCAAATTCGGGGAGGTAATTGGAAACGGGATCGTCCAGTCCCAATTGTCCACGTTCCCACAATATCATCGCCGCCGTGGCTGTGATGGCTTTGCTTTGGGAGCAGATTCTAAACAAGGCGTCTTTCTCCATGGGTACTGCCGACACAGGATCCGCCATGCCATAGGCTTTGTGAACCGCCACTTCTCCATCCCGCATCACCAAGAGCACGGCACCGGGGATCTGTCCCTCTTCAACCGCCCATTCCACGGCGCCATCTAAATCCTTCCAACCCTGCTCCCATCGGGATTCCGGCCATGTCTCTCCGGACTTCGAAGGGTTGTTGAAGACCACATAAGCATTGAGCGACACCGCTACCGTAAGCCAAGCCACATAAGGGGCGATGCCCCAACGCGCTGGCCCCAAGACCGACCACGCCTTGCGCGCCATGGCCACAATCACAGCATACAGCGCGAGGATTTCGGCCAAAGCCCAACCCGCTTCTTGCCACCCAAAGAACAGGGGGTTCCACCCCACGTTGAGCAGCCACGCCATCGCGAACCACCCTGCCCAAGTCCGGCGCTCAACACCTGTACCCAGTTGACTCCAGACCGACGTCATGAACCATGTAAAGCCCAACATCACCGCGGTCCAAGCTGCTCCAAAAACCCAGCCTGGCGGGGTCCAAGGGGCCTTGTCCAACCCCGCATACCAATCCGAAGACACCCCCGGCCCAGTCGCTAAGCCCCCAATGGCCAGTCCCACAAAATTGAGCACACCAAAAAGCGCGACATACCAGAAGTTGAAGTTTTTCATGGAGGGAGTATTCTGTGGGGTCCGGCCGCAACTGCAGACACGGAAAATTATTCTACAATCAGCCTCCGGGACTCTTGCCGGCCATCTTCGGCCACCAGTTGTAAGACCACAGCACCAAGAGGCCAACCGCTTGTTTCCAAATCCACCGAACCCTGCCCAATGCCCGTGTCACACACACGTCCGAGCGCATCCAACACCGTCCATTCAAACGAATTCAAGCCTCGGACGGGCGAGACATGCAACAAGGTGCCAACCGGATTTGGCCAGACCACAAAGTGAGACTCTACAGGCTCTGCTGAGAATGCAGGCGGCACACCATTGATGCCCAACACCTGTTGCACCGCTCGAACAGCGTTGACCTTTCCCCATCCCCACACCGTGCTGCCCGTGGCCGGAATCACACCAGTATGGTCGTCTTCACGCGCGGTGACTTGAAGGGCTTCCCGCACTTCTTCGATGGTCAATTCAGGATTGGCCTGCAGCATCAGTGCTACAATCCCCGCCACAGCGGGTCCACTCATACTCGTCCCCGACAGCTTGGCAAACGGATAGAGCACACCGTTGAATTCAACCTCCTCCGTCGCATTGAAACTGGCATCGGTAAAGGAATTCATGGAAGATTCTACAGAAACGCCGGGCGCGGAAATTTCAGGCTTGAGCCTGCCATCTATTGTAGGGCCATAGGTCGAAAAGTTGGCCAAAGTCCCGCCCCCTTCATTGCCGAGGGGGTTCAGGTATTCCGAGTAATAAGCCGCCACGGCAATCACACTCTCGGACAAAGCAGGACTCTGCACACCGTAGTCAGGATTGCCTGCAAGCCAACCGTCACTGGTGGACATGAAGTCCTGTCCCCAATTGCCCACGCCATTGGACAAGTGGGTGGTATTCCAACCGTGCACGGTTCCGGACTCTGCCGCAACCTGTAATCCAACACCCACAGCGGCGGCTCCCTTCCGGATGCGGAACCGCGCAAAAGGCCTTCCGTTGGCCGGATGTGCCTCCTCGACCACCAAATCAAACAAGATGGTATCACCGCCTTGAATCAGCATAGAGTCGAGCATAAACGGACCACCATCCGTAGCATACCATGGACTCTCTTGCAACACGTTACTGCCCATAGAAGTCAGCACAAATCCCGCATCGAACGATGCCCCTGCCTCTCCCCAAAGTGTTAAGGCCTGGCCCCACATACTCGGATTGGCCGATTCTGGGTAGAACTGAACCCGCGTGCGCACGGTGTCAGCAGCAAAGTCATGAGACAAGTGAAAGTCGCTGTCGCCATTGTTGCCGGCAGAAGCCACAAACACCACCCCCTCTTCGGACATGGCGTCAATGAATTGGTTGATCAACCCTTGGCCGTCCTTGGTTCCAAATTGCGGGAGGCTCCAGCTGTTGTTGATGACCAGACGCTTTCCATCCGATTCAGCCACATCCTGCATCCATGCAAAGGCATCCATGGCGGCCGCTTCGTCGATGAGGAAAGACGCGAACAGCAACCCAGCATCAGGCGCCATTCCAATCAGCTCTACGCCCGCTCCTGCACCTCCAGCGATGCCAGCCACATGCGTGCCGTGGTAAGCAAAACTGTAAATGTTGGAGGTATCCGAAGCCAGAACGGCAATCTCCGCTGGCGTATCCGCCATCCGGCCATAATCAAAGCCTGCAGGTCCCGGTCCCTGTTGGCGAAATTGATCCCAAACCCCCCGAATGCGCGAAGCATTGAGGCCCGCGTCGTAAAACATGGGATGGGTGTAATCAAAGCCCCAGTCGACCACACCAATGAGCACATCCTCTCCCGTAAAAGCCTGGGGCAAACCCAAGCCCGCCTGAACACTGTCTGCTCGGGTTCCATATCGCGCCTTTTCTAAATCCGGAGCAGCCTTTCCTGCCAATTGCCAAGCACTGAGCCCCAAGCCCTCTAACATGTCCAAATGATGAATGTCGATGCGAAAGGAGACTATAGAACCCCTCTGCGCGCCCACATGGAGCTGCGGTGATGGCGTCTGTAACGCCCCAAAATCAACGGTTTCTGAGGCCACACTTCCAAGGAATCCCACCATCAATCGACCATTCAACCAGGCCACGGGATACTGCCCAGAAGCCATGGCATACAGCTCATCGTCGTCGTCGCACTGCTTCACCAAAGCCTCCAACTCCGACAACGCCATGCGCGAGGTCATGGGCACTGAGGCCAACGTTGAAGGGCTTTGTGACCAGCACATAGCAGGGAGAGACGAGTACAAAAGGAACAGGAGACACAAACGACCAGTCATAGGGAACATAATGTCTAAAGTGCGCGGGGTTCCCCGCACGGATGCATGAAATTCAGGACTCAGCAAGAACCTTCAATCGGTCCACCCGCGGATTCATCACGGCGAAGTACAAAGGTGGAATCAAACTCAACAGCATCATGCCGGGGTACCCCGTAGGCAACTGCGGCGCATCATGGATGGTGTTGAGGGTTTGATAAGGCTTCTCAGACTGATGGTGATGGTCGGAATGGCGGGTCAGTTCAAACAACACCATACGTCCCAATGGGTGGTCAGAGTTCCAGCTGTGCTGGGGCTGAACCCGTTCGTAACGGTGATCGCTGACCTTGTCGCGAAGCAGACCATAGTGCTCCACGTAATTGACGACCTCCAAGAGGAATCCACCAAAGGCACCCGCGATCAACCAAGCCACTCCTACTTCCCATCCAAAAACGGCCCAAACCGCAGCAAGCAAACCCCATTGAATGAGCTGGAGCCTCAAGAAAACGTTGCTGGAATGCCAAGGGGTCATTCCCTTTCTGCGCAGGCGCTTGGCCTCAATTTTCCATCCCGACCACCAGGCCATAAAAACCGCACGGAACCAAAAGGTGAACAGCCACTCATTGCGCCGAGCTGTAGCCGGGTCTTCCAACGTGGCCACATTCCGGTGATGCCCTTGGTTGTGCTCAATGAAAAAATGCGTGTACAGCGAAGTGACCAGCAAAGCCTGGGACATCCAGTGATTGTGCTTCTCCTTTCGGTGCCCCAATTCATGGGCCACATTGATTCCGAGAATGCTGCACGATAGGCCCATAGCAGAGACACAACCCCACCATTCCAAGCTCCACATGGTCCGGCCACCTTGGGCCAAATCCCAAATGAAATAGCCGAGCAGCCCCCATTGAATCAGTACCATTGACCAGAGGAGCCCATCATAAAGCGGATCTTCAGACACCACTTCTCTCTCGGCATCGGTCAGGTTTTTCTTGGCAGAGGGCAAAATCAACTCCATAAAGGGCAAAAAACCAAAGCTGTAGGCAATGGCCAACCAAGTCCAGTTTCCATCCGACATCAAAGAAGCCAAAGTGGCCAAGGGGATGGTAAAAGACAGGGTGTACTTCAAAAACCGCCAAGGGGACATTTTCGCAGCAAGAGACATCATGGAACGAGAGATTTAACGGGACGTCTGTCAAAGTACTCAATTCTCCTCGGCTTAGGCATCATGAGGATCCAAAGGGGACATCAAGGTGCACAAATCAAGCAGCTTACAGTAGGTTCGCCGCATGAACAAGTTGTCTTCTTTGCTTGGTGGCGTTTTTGTTTTGGCATTGACCATGTCTCATGGAATACACCAGGAAATTTGGGGTCAGCAGCTCGAGTGGACTTTTGTAGATGAGGCCAGGAGCAGCCGAGACATTCCGGTCTTTTTCAAGTTCGATCCTGACCAAACCGGCCCCTTCCCCCTTGTGGTTTTGGGCCACGGCTTTCTGATGGGACCCGAAGACTACGACGACATGTCTGGCTACTTGACAGAGGCAGGCTTCGCCGTTGCATTGCTCGGCACTGAAACTGGCCTCACCCCTTCTCATGGGGACTTTGGTCTTGACATGGCATTTGTGGCCAACCACGCTTCCGCAGAAGTAGGGGGGGCATTAGAAGGGCTCATTTCCAATGCGACGGCTTTGGTCGGCCACAGCATGGGTGGCGGCGCCTCCTGGTTGGGCGCTGCAGAAATGGGCGCATCACTGGGGGCGGTCATCGGTTGGGCTCCTGCAGAAACCTCGCCCTCCGCTATAGCCGCCGCTGGAAACGTAACCGCTCCAGCACTGGTTATTTCTGGGACCGGCGATGCGATCACCCCTCCCTTATCGTCACACATCCCCGTTTACGAATCCCTTCCAGGCACAACTTGCCGCGGGTTTGCATCCTTAGAAAACGGCAGCCATTGCGGATATTCTGACAGCGGCACCCTGTGTGATTTTGGAGAACTGGGGTTTTCCGGAATGTCACGAGAAGCCCAACAAGCCCATACAGCTGCTTTAACAGTGGGCTGGTTGCAGCATCACCTCACGGGAGACCCGTCTGCTTGGATCGCCCTGCAATCCTATGGCGAAGAAGAGGACGACGTCACCCTCACTTTGGACTGCACGCCTTCCCTCATCGCAACGGCATCGCACGCCCCAACAGCATCCTGTCACCCCAACCCTGTGCAGTCGACGCTTCACCTTGAGCTGCCTTGGCTGCCCGAATCGGCTTGCATTCGGTCAGCAAGCGGACGAACCTTTGCCACTTGGAGCCCCACCGATGGCCCCACAATCGACGTGTCAACATGGCCCGCGGGGCTCTATTTCTTGCACCTCGTAAGTCTCCAAAGACAGCAGGTGCTGCGCTTTGTCAAGGTTCACTAAACCGGGCCGCACACCAGCCGTCTTCAAGAAGTAAAAGAGGCTGTCACTCCTTGCCGCGGTTCATGTCCTCTCGCAGCCCCTCGATCGAGGCGTGGATGTCGCGAAGCACAGCCATCATATCACCATCACTTGTGGTGTGGCCGCCTCCAGCCGAAGCGCGAGATTCCTGAAAATCATCCCGGGCCTGCATCACCCTTTTTTTGAATTCAGCGGCATCCACGATACCCACCAACTTCATATCAGCGCCAGTTTGAGCACTATTACCGGCTGTTTCAACCTTCAGAATCCGCAAATCAAACCACTTGAGCAATGGATTGTCAATGAAGGTCAAATCTTGGATGTTCTCCAAGGGAATGGTCTTTTCGGTCTTGAAAAAATGCCCTTTAGAAAACTGCAGATGTCGGGCTGTCAAACTGCACTTCAAACTGCGATAATGCAGGCGCGTTACCCACTGTCCCCAACCCAAAATCCAAACAAGCAGCAGCGGGATACCTACGATTGTTGCCAGCAATACCAGGGCAATGGACAGAAACAGATAGCGCTGCAAACGGGGGTTAAACTGCGCTTCGAAAAGAAGAACTCCTTGTGACATGGAGCCAAGTTAAGGGGAAGCCATTCTGGTCCTGTGCTCGATCAAAAACAGGTTGGCGACATTGCACCCACCGAAACCTCATCTTCCATGCCATTTTCATCCCCCCCCATCCTGACACTCGGCATCGCCTGCATGATGATGCCTTCCTTCATGCTCGCCCAAGCCTGGGAGCAGGGCGAAGGAACGGAGGGCCTCAATATGCAAGGCATCCACTTTCACGACGGCTGGGCCTATTCCGGCGGCGCGACAGGTACTTACCACTCGAATGATGAAGGGGCGACTTACAGCGAGGCCAACATTGGCAACACGAGCATCGGTCCTACCCGCGGCTTTACGCACGACGACACCTACGTCTACATGTGCTCGAGCAATGGCGTTTTCCGCAGCGACAACGCCGGTAGCAGCTGGGTTTCGGTCGACAACGGTTTGCCTCAATTGCTTTCCCATGGAATGGCGGCTTCCAATGACCGCCTCTGGGTTGTAACCCCTTCTGGAGCCTACACTTCAACAGACCACGGAGACAACTGGATCCCAGCTGGATTGGATGGATTGGATGTCCGCTGCATCACCATCCTGGACAACGTGGCCTATGTCGGCACCCAAGGGCAAGGGCTGTTCAGATCCTCAGACAATGGAGCCAATTGGGAAGCCATCAACAATGGAACTTCGTCCAACACCTACCGGGCCATTGAAGCGCATGGAAGCACCCTTTTCGCCGCCGGTGGCATTGGCTCAGGCATCTTTCGCTCCATGGACCAAGGGGCCAATTGGACGCTGCTCAGCGGCGGGTTGCCAGGCGGCACGTTTCGCGGTTTTGCCACACTTCAAGATTGGATTGTAGCGGGGTCATTTGGAAACGGCGTCTACGTTTCCAACGACAACGGCGACAGCTGGACGGGACTCAATGAAGGCCTCGGCGGGCTGACCATATTCGATGCGGACTTTAGCGCAACACACCTTTTGGTGGCCACAGATGAAGCCGGTGCTTGGCGACTTCCCATCAACACCTTGGAGGTGCTTTCTGGCGTATCCACAGGAGATGACACGAATGACACGTGCTTTCCCAATCCCGCCGTCCACACCATCCGCTTCGGCCATTCCCCAGAAAATGAAACATTCCAAGCTTGGGACATCACTGGAAGGCGCATTTCTAATGGACGGTTGACCCAACAATCGCTTGACATTTCGCGCTGGCTTGATGGCCAATACGTCATCCGCATTGGAGAGACGCAAACATTCAGGTTCACGGTACAACGTCCCTGACGCCCAATTCTGAATACAGCGCACGCTGAATGGCACTGTAATTCTTGAGAAAATAAAAGAGAAGCCTTATCTTAAAGGAATGCACAAACTGCTGATTTTTAGTTGCACAGCGCTATTTCTGCTCCTGAGCAGCGCCAGTCATGCGCAAGACGGTTGCATCGATCCTGACCTCATCAATCCAAATGTGTTGTGTCCAGGAATCTATGCTCCTGTTTGTGGTTGCGATGGCGTCACATACTCCAACGACTGTATCGCCGTCAACTTCGCCGGGGTGACGTCATACACCACTGGGGAATGTCAGAACATCGATGATATCACCCCTCCTGAATTGGTTGTTCCAGAGGACACCACGGTGGAATGCTCCGAAGAGATCAACCTAGAAAGTGCCACCGCCACTGACAACAGCGGAAGTGTCACCGTCATAGAAACCACCGAAGAATTCAGCGGAAGCTGTCCCGGCAACTACTCCATTGTCAGAACGTTTGTCGCCACCGACCCCAGTGGAAACACAACAGTCGGCAGCCAAACCATTGCCGTTCAAGACAC
>Ga0206129_10001955_pt1 | contig 26701 bp, 21 predicted proteins | sample Helgoland_Spring_8_FD_148616 | JGI IMG/M metagenome (GOLD analysis project Ga0206129, IMG submission 148616) | Pelagic subsurface seawater microbial communities from Kabeltonne, Helgoland, North Sea - Helgoland_Spring_Bloom_20160502_2 | ecosystem: Environmental > Aquatic > Marine > Epipelagic ...
TGTCTTATTAACTACAAACCATAGATTACCAACCACTGACCATCATGAAAAAAATCGAAGCCATTATCAAACCCTTCAAGCTTGAAGAAGTAAAGGAGTCCCTCGCTGACGTGGGCGTTCAAGGAATGACAGTAACAGAAGTCAAAGGATTCGGACGCCAAAAAGGACACACCGAGATTTATCGCGGTAGTGAATACACCGTCGATTTCCTTCCCAAGGTGAAAATCGAAATCATCGTTGATGATGAGGATGCAGCCACTGTTGCAGAAGCCATCGTCAAAAGCGCCAACACTGGCAAGATCGGTGACGGTAAGGTATTCATTTCACCTGTTGAATCTGCAATCCGCATCCGTACCGGCGAAACTGGTAACGATGCTGTTGCGGTCAACTAGCAGAGCAATCTGAACTATTTGTCACCCGTCCATTGTCATTGTGTCAATGGGCGGGACAATGAACACTCAAAGACCCCATTAAATACCCCCATCACAAACCACGTCTTCGACGTGGTTTTTTTTGTGGTGTGTCTGGCCTAGCTGTTGATCGCCTGACGCTGTTCCATCTGACGCTGTTCCATCTGACGTTGTTCCATGCGGCCTTCGACGGCCCTCTTCAGTAACTCCCTTTGCTGTGGCGGAATCGGGTGGAGTGAGGCAACGACACCGCTATTTTTTTGCTCAGAGAAATGCAGCACCAGCTTGCCGTCTTTGACTTCGGCTGCAGCGATCTGAGTCCAGTAGATGACTTGCAGGTTTTTCTGGGCATTGAAAAAGGGAAAAATCTCGATGCCCAAAGGAGTCAGTATCAAATAGGCATGCTGGCTGCAGCGCATTCCTAGACGGAAAAACCAAAACCCGATGAGGAGGTCGGGGATGCCGAGCCACCACCAGCTTTGCAGGGGAGGGGCGTCCATGCCCCATTTTTGAGTCGATAAGATGAGAAGACCAATGCCTGCGGCGACCGTGAGCGCGGCAATGATGTAAAACAGGGGTGCCTGGCCGGCACGAGTGAAGCGCAGCTCTTTTTCTGGCTCGGCAATTGATTTGGGACCAGAGGGCAGTAATGCACTGCGTATTTTTTCTCCGATTGGTCTATCGTCATTGGCCGTCACGAGTTCTTTTGTGTTCCGATATCAGCATTTGTTCAATAAGTAATCCTGTGTTATTGGACGGGAGCATTCACCAACAGTTAAACTTTTGCCCTTCACCCTCCATAGCGATTACCGACCATCAGGAGACCAAGCGCCTGCGATTGAAAAGCTCGTGAAATCAATCGAGGCAAGCAATGGGCATCAAACGCTCTTAGGTGTCACGGGCTCGGGAAAGACGTTCACCATGGCTAATATCATTGAGCGCATTGGTAAGCCGACTTTGTTGATGAGTCATAATAAAACGCTTGCGGCTCAGTTGTATTCCGAGCTGAAGAGTTTTTTTCCAGACAATGCGGTTGAGTACTTTGTGTCTTACTTTGATTACTATCAGCCAGAGGCCTATATACCACGATCGGACACCTACATTGAGAAAGATAGCTCGGTTAACGATGAGATCGAGCGTCTGCGCTTGAGCACGATGGGTTCCTTGATTACGCGTGAGGATGTCATCGTGGTGGCCTCGGTCTCATGCATCTATGGCCTGGGGTCTCCTGAGGATTATCAAAACATGATGCTGCCGGTAAAAACCGGTGATGAGCTGGACCGGGAAGAATTTCTTGCGGGTCTGGTGAGCTTGATGTTTGAGCGTAATGACATCGCTTTTTCCCGTGGCCAGTTCCGAGTTCGTGGCGACGTTGTCGAGGTGCACCCCGCCTACCTCGAGGATACAGCGATCCGGGTCGAGTTTTTTGGTGATGAGGTGGAACGCATTTCAGAGATCGATGCACTCACGGGTAATCGCATTGACATCCTCGACAGTCATACCTTTTTCCCAGCCAAGCAGTTTGTCACCGATAAGGATAAGTTAAGCCAAGCGATCCATGACATTAAGAAAGAATGCGCGGAGCGTGTGAACTGGTTTGAGGAGAAGGGCAAACTTATCGAGGCTCAACGTATCCGCATGCGCACGGATTTTGATATTGAGATGATGCAGGAAATGGGTTTCTGCCAGGGCATTGAGAACTACTCACGGCACCTTACTGGGCGTGATCCAGGTGCCCGGCCCTATACCTTGCTGGACTTCTTTCCCGATGATTACCTGCTGCTGATGGATGAGAGCCATGTCAGCGTGCCACAAGTTGGAGGTATGTTCGAGGGGGATAAGAGCCGCAAGACCACATTGGTAGATCATGGATTCAGGCTTCCCAGTGCTCTTGATAACCGACCCCTTAAGTTTGCCGAGTTCATGGAGGTGACGGGCCGGCGTGTTTATGTGTCAGCCACACCTGGTCCTTTTGAATTCATTAACTCCAGGCCTGATAATAAAAAATACATTCCGTGGAAACGGGGTGAGATATCTGCGGCTCAGGCGCTCAAGAAAATCCGCAAACATGTTCATACCAGTGGTGCTGATGAAGACATCGATGAGTTTGATGTGCATGCAGCGGGAGCGAATCTGGTGGTTGAGCAAATTATCCGTCCAACGGGCCTGCTGGATCCTATTCTTACGCTTAAACCGCTCAAAGGTCAGATCGATACAACAATCGATATGTGCCGTGCGCGTGTGGAGAAAAATGAGCGAATTCTGGTTACCACGCTAACTAAAAAAACAGCAGAAGATTTATCCGAATATCTTCAAGAGACAGGGTTAAGGGTGCGTTATATTCACTCAGATGTGGGGGCTATTGAACGCGTCGAAATTCTGCGTTCACTGCGCGCTGCAGAAATTGATGTGCTGGTGGGTATTAATTTGCTGCGGGAGGGCTTGGACCTTCCAGAGGTGTCACTGGTCTGCATCCTTGATGCCGATAAAGAGGGTTTCTTGCGCAATGAAACCGCACTGATTCAAACGGCGGGCCGAGCTGCCCGTCACATCGATGGTGAGTGCGTCATTTTTTGTGATGTGGTCACAGATTCCATTCAGGCACTGATCGATATTACCGAGTATCGCCGGGCTCGGCAGAAGGAACACAACGAGAAACACGGCATCACTCCTCAGGGTGTGGTCCGGGCTGTTCAGGAGAGCTTGAGTCAACATCAGTCCAATAAAGAGACGGCGGACGAGCTGAACCAGGGGCTCGTAGCTAGCGACCAGGAGAGCTACAATGTGGTAAATGTGATCTCAGAGCTCGAGGAGGAAATGCGTGAGGCTGCCGCCAAGCTCGAGTTTGAACGAGCCGCTCACTTACGTGACCAGATCAAGCAATTACAACAAGAGATAGAGAAATAGCCATTGATGTCATCGCGGGCGCGAATAATGACGTAAGGGCATTGACTAATCGCCGGCCAGCAGGAACTAATACCTTCACATATGCGCCCCACATCAATTCAGATTCAGTCCGTCATGGATGCCTTTGGTAAGCAAGGCTGGCAGTTTGAGCCGCTTGAAGGCAAGGACGTCATCCGCACCGTTTTTGAAGCTTATCACACCTCAGTGCATCTCCACGCGCAGGCGTTTATTCAGATCAATGCTCTATCCATTGTGGGGGAGGCGCCGATGAGTGTGGAGGCAGAACATGAACCCTTGATTCTCGAGCTGCTGGCACGAGCGAACAAGAAGCTCACGCTGGGAAGTTTGGAATATGACCTGGACAGGGAGCAATTAATGTTCCGCATCACCAATCTGTTTGAGCGTGATAAATTTGATGCCGATATTATCTCATCGATGGTGCACGCGGCTATTGCCGAGGTGGATCGCATTACCCCATACGCAGCAGTGATTCAGCAGACTCCAGAGGGTTTGTTGGATGATCTTTCCGTGGAGCGCTTGCTGCTACGCGATGACCTCATCCCGCCAGTGCCTGAGGATGATGACGGCTTTGCCTAAAGGGCCTGAGAGAGGCCTAAGAATCTTAAGGGCGGCCCAAGATTTCTATGGGCTTAGTGGCTTAAAAAATGACAGCCCCGTCAACGCTGTCCGAAGACTTTGCTGACGGAGCTGTTCCCCCCCAAATGTCGCCCATTGCTGAGCGATGTCTTTAAATTACAAAGTTTTTGGAAAAGCGCAACTAAAAAGTCACAATTTTTTGATATTCATCATATCTTCGTGTTTAATATCGATGAAATATCAATCTTAGACATGAAACTTTTTAGGTATTCCCAAGAGTTAACCAGCTCATTGTACCAATGATCCCAGGATAAATCATCCAATGCGAGGCATAGAAGAATAGAAATGACGACCACGTTGGCGAGATAGATCACCACGAGTGAGAAAAAGACGCCGTTTTCTTTCAGGTCAGGTTGGTCCCGAGGGATCATCCACAATGTCCAAAGCAGGTGAAAGGACCAGCTGAAGCCGACCAGGAAGTAGAGGGCGTGATCGTGATGAGGGATCTCATAAAATAATCCGATCATCGTGGAGATACCGAGAATGACGACTGACCAGAAGGGGACAAAGTAGGGGGATAGGGCAATCAGCGCATTGCTTTTGTTGGTCATCACGTAGCCACCATCAGCGGTCACATGAATGCCGCCGACCTTGCCGCCACACGCATAGACAAAAACGGCGTGAGTGAGCTCGTGTCCCAGAACATAAAAGTAAAGAAATAGACGCTCTAGTACGCCGGTGAAAAACCAACCCATCATCAAGACGCAGCCAATGCCAAAATAAAGAAAGTGCTCCGATATGAGCAAATCTCTCCAAAAGGTCTGCTTGGCGCCCGAAGCCGCCCCGACATTGAGTAGGGCTCTAGTGGCTATAACGCATAAGGGCAATAGCATCAGGGCCGTCAACCAGCGAAGCATGCGCTGGCCGATGTTGAGGTGGATCATGCCGTCATCGGCAGTGCCCGCTATGGCAGCTTGCATGGAGCTCAGGCCGTGGCGTCTGCCCATGCGCCTGTTGGCACGTTGCTTGGCACGGAGATTGGCATCGTGAAAGGCCTGACGCAAGGTGGGGCGACCATCGCGCCTGCTATTGCGAGTGCGTGTCCGCCTCTGTCTGCTACTGATTGATTTTCTGCGTGATCTCATGCCGAACATGAGCCCGAGCAACGGGCTGGGAAAGAAGATGGTTAAGATTACTTAAATAAATTCAAACTGCAAGACGGTAATTACTTCGAAATAGTGGCGATACAGGCTGATCATGCGGGTTGTTGATACGGGCTTTTGATGGGGGCTGATGCTTGGGTTTCTCAATGCATGGGGACCAGATCAGCTTTTGGTTTCTGCCACACACTCTACCTCAACGCCAACACCTTCCTCAAGCACCAGCACCCGATCGGCAACGCCGAGGCGCTCGGCTTCTGATACAAGGCGCTCGATGGGCTCATGATAGGGTTCGTTGCCCAGTGGGAAAGTGCCATAGTGCATGGGGATGAGAATGCCGGCCTCCATTTCGATAAAAGCACGGATGGCCTCCTCGGGATTCATGTGCACGTCCCTGCCGCTGGGAGCATCATAGGCGCCGATGGGCATCAATGCGACATCGGGGGTGTGATGCTTGCCGATTTCTTGGAAGCCGTCAAAGTAGGCACTATCTCCACAGTGAAAGACTTTACAGACCCCAGATGAGACCATGTAGCCACCGTAGTCACGATGGGTGTCGTGAAGGTAGCGCGCTCCCCAGTGATGGCTGGGTGTGTGGGTCACGGTGAGGTCATCAAAGGTGAGTTCATCCCAGACGGACATTTCATGAACGCTGTTGAAGCCGAGTTTTTTTACCAGCGCGCCGCTGCCTGAAGGCACCACGATGCCCTCGTGAGATTCGAGAATCTTGAGGCTTTTTTTATGCAGGTGGTCAAAGTGGGCGTGAGTCACCAGGACCAAGTCGACCAGCGGCATGAGTTCAAGGCCGAGGCCGGGAGCCCGCTGTCGTTTGACAACACCGTGCCAGTTTGCCCAATTGGGGTCGATGATGACGGAGTGATCGGGGAATTGGACGAGGAACGAGGCGTGCCCGATCCAGGTGATGCGTATTTTTCCTGCCTCGGGCGGCTGAGGAATCGGCTCCTGACTGGAGCCGTTACGTTTCTGAAAAACCTGGGGTAACAAGCGATGGCGGAGGAAGTGGTAATTCCTGCGAGGCCAGCCCTTCTTGGGCAGGATGCCTGCGTAAGCCTTCCTGGCCTTCGAGGCGTTGGGTTTTGGTGGGTTGGTGCCTTGCGTGGCCATGACTGATAAACTAATTATATGCGTTGGGTGTGGTGACATGCAACCCTTCTCTTATTCTCGTTGATCTTATCCTAATCTCATAGAATGATGCTGGCATAAGGATGAGTGAGCAAGGCAAGGCAATCATTGGCATTACCAGAGGGGACCAGGCGGGCATTGGCCCTGAGGTTGTGGCGGCAGCACTAGTCTCAGGTGAACTCAGCTCAGCATGCTCATATCAGGTCATTGGGGAGCAGGTGGACGCGGTGCCGGGTAAGCCAGATGCCACTACTGCCAGAGCTGCATTCGATGCGCTTGAGCAGGCTGCTCAGATGCTGAAAAGTGGTCAGGTCGACGCGGTGGTAACGGCTCCTGTGGGGAAGGAGGGCCTGCACGAGCTCGGCTTTGATTTCCCCGGTCAGACCGAGTTTTTTGCTGATCGGCTCGGATGTGATAATCACGCGATGTGCCTGACGGGTAAAAATTTGACGGTGGCGCTGGTCACCATTCATGTGGCGCTTGCTGATGTGCCTGGGCTACTGCGGCAGGAAGAGATTGTGCGCGTGGGGCTTTTGCTGGCAGATTTCTGCCGACAACGTGGCATCCAATCGCCACGGATTGCAGTCTGTGGGCTCAACCCCCATGCGGGAGAAAATGGAGCCTTCGGCTCTGAGGATGTCGAGATTGTCGAGCCTGCGGTAGCTGAGTTACGACGAGCTGCCGATGGCGCTATCTTCAGCGGGCCGCATCCTCCTGATACGATCTTTCGCCCGGCGGCAGATGGTCAGTATGACGCCGTGCTTTGCATGTATCACGATCAGGGATTGATCCCGCTTAAGTTGTTAGATTTTGATACGGGGGTAAACGTCACCTTAGGTTTGCCGAAGCCGCGCACCAGTCCGGACCACGGCACGGCGTATGACATCGCGGGTCAGGGGAAGGCGAGTGCTAGCTCGATGATCCATGCCATCCAACTCGCCTGTGAAATGGTTGACCAAAGTCCAGCGTGAGCGATTTGCAAACAGGTGAAGTGCTAACGCGTTACTTCGGTCATGAGTCACTCAAGCCCGGGCAAAGCGAGGTGATTGAGCGCGTCATGAACTTGTCAAACACTCTGGCCGTGCTGCCCACTGGTGGCGGCAAGTCTCTCTGCTATCAGCTCCCAGCCATGTGTATGCAGGGCCTGAGCATTGTTATTTCTCCTTTGATTGCTTTGATGCGAGATCAGGTGGAAAGTTTGACAAAGAAAGGGGTTCCCTGTGCGCGAATCGATTCGACAAGCTCGGCCGAGGAGTTTGAGCAGACCATGGCGAGTATTGATTCCGGTGAGCTCAAGCTGTTATATCTATCTCCTGAGCGTCTGGCTGAACCAGTCATGCTGCGGCTGCTTAAAGAGTCGAGCATTGCCCTTGTTGCTATTGATGAGGCTCACTGCATTTCGGAATGGGGCCACAGCTTCAGGCCGTCTTATATTAGGCTACCCAAGCTGGTGCGTGCGTTGAAGCCACAGGTCATCCTCGCGCTTACCGCGACAGCATCTAAGGATACGGCAAAGGGCATCCGCAAGGTATTCAAGATTCTCAAGAAAGACCATGTGCAGACTTCCTTTTTTCGTGAGAACCTAGCCTTTGAGGTGATTGCCTGCCCAAAGGAGGAGAAGCAGCAGGCTTTGCGGGAGGAGCTTCAAGCTGCGGGCCGGGCCCCGGCGATTGTCTATGCAACGCGGCGCGGCGATGTTGAGGAGTTGGCTGCTATGCTGACAGCATCTGGTATCAACGCGCGTGCTTATCATGCGGGTATGCCCGCTGCCGCGAGGGCGGAAGTGCAGGATGGATTTTTGAGTCATCGCTTTCCGGTGATTTGTGCGACGATCGCTTTTGGCATGGGTGTGGATATGCCCGATGTGCGTAGTGTGGTTCACTACCACCCTCCCAAGTCTCCTGAAGGTTGGATTCAGGAAAGCGGCAGGGCGGGTCGCGATGGTGAAGCAAGTCGTTGCCAACTGATCATTAACGGTGATGACCGAAATACACTGCGCAGTCTTGTGGTGGCTAAACAGCCTGGGAGCAAAGCAACCGAGGCTATTCTGCAGAATCTTTTTGCTCAGGGGAAGCGTGCGATAATATCTCGCTACAACCTCAGCACGCTTAATGATGTGCCCGTTGAATTACTAGATGTCTTACTCGCTCGGCTTGAGAGTGATGGCTGGATCGTGCCTGATGGTGGTTCATGGATGTGGTGCCATCTCGTGCCATTGCGCTGGGATGCGGCTGCCCGTGAGAGAATACTGAATGGTTTTCCTAAGCGGGCTCGTGACATGCTTGCTGATCTGATGGCGAGCAAGCAGAGGGTTAACTTACTTGAACTTGCTGGTGATGATGTGGCCAAGATGAACCGCTTACTCGATGTTCTTCGTGAGCTCGAGGCGGGTGGCGAGGTGCGCTTAAAGCTTAGCCATAGCCTTATCCATTACCGGATCAAACGGCAGCCAGAAAAGCTGAGTGATCTCATTGATGAAATGATGGCTGCATTTGTGCAGCACAGCAGCCATGATCTCGCTCGTGTTGATGCGGTGTTTGAGATGGCTACATCTCGTCGCTGTCTGGCAGCCTCACTGGTTGGTTATTTTGGTGAGACATTAGAGGGTCGCTGTGGTCGTTGTAGTGCCTGTGGTAGTTCATCTCCCTTGGGCGAGTTGCCTGTTTCGGAGGTGGAGGAACTCAGTTTAGAAGAACTGGAGCGCATTCAAGCAGTGGTTGCTGAAAAGCGTCCAGCGCTATCGAGCCCCGAGAGATTGGCACGTTTTTTATGCGGTATTTACAGTCCCGCCATGATGCGTTTTCGCCTATATGGACATAAGCAATGGGGTATGTTAGATCGCTTGGCCTACGATGATGTGCTGGCTATTGCTCGTGCCCAATAGAGTTAAAAACAGGACTGAAAACAGGGTGGGATCAGAGCTGGTAGAATCCAATGGCGGTATCTTGGTGGATCGCTTTTTGTTCATCCTCACTGAGAGAGATAATCAGATCATCCACGGTGTTAAGCCAGGCGGGGTAGGTGGTGGCGAGATTGCAAACTGGCCAGTCTGAGCCATACATCATTCTTTGTGGGCCGAAGGCATGACAGACGGTATCGAAATAGGGTCTGATGATTTGGCTGTGGATAGGCCTATTGGCAATGGGCCCGAGTTGACCACTGAGTCCGGAGAGCTTGCAGTAGACATGTGGCCGGCGAGCTAGCTCGCGAATGGAGCGTGCCCATGATGCAGAAAATGTCTCTGGATTTATTTCTGGGCAGCCGCAGTGGTTGAGCACGATGCGCTGATTGGGGTGCCGATCGGCAAAGGCAATAGCAGCGGCGAGCTGGTCTTCTGAAACCAAGAGGTCAAAGGCGAGGTTGTGACGGGTGAGCTCGGTAATGCCTTGATCAAAGTCGGGGTTGTTGAGGAACTTTTCTGTCGAGCTGCCGTTGATAATTTCCCTCACGCCTTTGAGCATGGGCTCATGCAGGTATTGATCGAGGAATACTCTGAGCTCGGGCGAGTCAAGAGGAGCCCAGCCAACAATGCCTGCGACGAGCTTGTCTGATTTCCTAGCCTCTTCGAGCAGGAAGTGGTTTTCACGGTCGCTCCGGCGTGACTGTACGGAGATGACCTGATCGACACCGCTGAATTCAAGCGCATGTTCTAATTCAGCGATCCTGTAGTCTTGCTGTAATACCAGCATCTCCGAGGTGATCCACGGAAGTTCGGTTGGCCTGTATTTCCAGAAATGATGATGAGCGTCAATCACGAGAGGCAAATGCTAAAAAACAGGAGGCGGAGGGCAAGGTCTATGTTGATGCAGGGTTGTCATCATTGAGCAGGGTCGACGAACGGCTTGGTTGTGCCTAGGATCCTGCCATGCACGAGAGTTTGTTGGTACTGCAAGCGGCTATTCCAGTTTATCTGGTGGTTTTGCTGGGCGCGGCGTTGCGCAGGTTCAGGGTGTTGCAGCCGAGGATGGACAAGGGCCTGATGGTATTAGCGATACATGTTTTTTGCCCATGCCTGATTCTCGATAAGATGTTAGCTGCGGAGGTGCTGCGTGACCCCTTCGTATTGTTTTCATCAGCCGGAATGGGTTTCGGTCTGATTGTCTTAGGTGCTCTCTCGGCATATCTGATGGCGCCTTTGTTTGGTTTGAAGGTGGGTGGTGGTAGGCGCACTTTTGCCGTTTCAGCCGGCTTGCAGAATTATGGTTTTATTGCCATCCCGCTAGTGGCTTATCTTTATCCTAATAATGACGATGTGATGGCTGTTTTGTTCACCCACAATCTGGGGGTGGAACTGGCGATGTGGACGGTGTTGCTGATGCTGCTCTCAGGTGTGTTGAACCCATCGTGGAGGGTGTTTTTAAAGGGGCCTATCGTTGCTGTGCTAGTGGGTATGCTGCTGATGCAGACAGGCACGGAGCAACACGTTCCCGGCACGATGCGCAGTCTGTTTTCCATGCTGGGTGTGTGTGCGATACCACTGAGCTTGCTGCTCGTGGGCACGGCTTTGCATGACCTGATGGGCAAGATGAAGTTTGATTGGAGGGTTGGCTCGGGAGCTGTGCTGGTTCGCTTGGCGCTTATTCCTTTGGTGATTTTGGTATGTGCGAAGTGCTTACCACTGGGGACGGAATTGAAGCAGGTGCTTATTATTCAGGCTGCCTTGCCCTCTGGCATGTTTCCCATTGTCTTATCCCGTCACTATGGAGGCCGTACTGATGTCGCCATAACAGCGGTAATGGCAACGACCATTGCGAGTCTATTGACGATGCCTCTGGTGATCGCTTTTGGAAAATACTGGGTCGGGGTGTGATTTTTTTCGACAGCCTGAGAGGAATAGAACAGAATTCATCAACAGATGAAGGAACTCGAAATTCAGGGGCAGGTTATTAAGCCTGGCGAGCGCAAGTTGATCGGCCTGCAGGTGGGTATGACAACTACCCACGAGCCGGTAACCATGCGCGCCTGGGTCATCCGTGGCAAAACCGATGGCCCCACCTTGATGGTTGTTGGCTGTATCCATGGTGACGAGATCAATGGGGCGGAAATCGTTCGTAGGTTGATTAACTCAGGGAGTCTGAAAAGTAGATTCAAGGGAACGTTGATCGCGGTGCCGATTGTGAATGTGCCTGCATTTTCTAATAGGTCTCGATACTTGCCGGATCGCCGAGATCTCAATCGTCTTTTTCCTGGCTCGCCCAAGGGCTCACTGGGAGGACGGCTCGCGCATGTGCTGAGCAGCGAGCTTTTGCCGCTATGTGACGCGGTGGTAGACCTCCACACGGGGGCGCTGAATCGGGCCAATCTGCCGCAGATACGGGTCACCGCTGGGGATGAAGAGTCTCTTGCACTTGCCGAGGCCTTCGGTCCATCGGTAACACTGACGGCGGCCACCCAGGCGGGTACCATCCGAGCTGCTTGCAATGCCGTTGGGATACCGGTCATTCTCTATGAAAGTGGCGAGGCGCTTCGGCTCGATACGCCTTCGATCCGTTTTGGTAAACGAGGGGTGCTGGCGGTTATGCGGCATATGGGCATGCTGCCTAAGCGACCCGCCGCGGCAAAGAAGAGAGCCAAGCATGCGGTGGTTTGTGCAAAGGGTTACTGGGAGCGTGCTCAAGTGGGCGGCTTGTTTATCCCTCTGATAGCACTCGGTAAGGCGGTCCGGAAGGGCGATGTTTTGGGCTTTATTGCAGATCCACTAGGTGATTACGAGCAGGAGGTGATTGCTACGCAGACGGGCATCCTGATAGGACGTACCAATGAAGGCCAGGCGGATGAGGGCGATGCGTTGTTTCACATAGCACTCGCCAGATATCCAAACATGGCGGCCAAGAAGATTGTTCAATCCGGTGAAGGCTTCCCAGATATTCCCGATGACGATGATGATCACCCAGTGCATTATGATCCTTATACAGATGTGATTTAGAAGACAGATGTGATTGAGAAGGGGGGCTGATCTTTTCAGGATGTGGTGGTTCGTGCTTGGCAGGGGCAGGGGGAAGGGAGAGGATAATCGACATGGAACATCATGTATATTTTTGGCTTAAGGAGGAAAAAAAGAATGCGGCCGACCAGGCCTTGTTTGAGCAGGGTTTGGCGGATTTGTTTAAAATCAAGGAGGTGGCTGGTGGCCGGTGGGGCAAATCTGCGGATACTCCAGAGCGACCAGTGACGGACAAAAGCTTTGATTACGGGCTCTCGATGCAGTTTGACTCCATGGCTGATCACGATGTGTACCAAGCTGATCCTGACCATGATGTCTTTGTAGATGCCTTCAAGGACTGGTGGCAGAAGGTGCTGGTCATGGATGTCGGTTAGCCAAAAAGGCGGTTCTCGGCGAGAAGCTGAAATAAACCATTGCCACTCTGCGCCGTACTGCTACAAGCCTCCTCAACAGCCATTGGGCCATTCATTTATGTCTGGAAAACTTACCTATAAGGAATCAGGTGTGGACACCAGGGAAGCCGCCGCCCTCGTTGGGGACATCGGCACCCATGTCCGCAGAACTCAGAACCAAAGGCAGCTTTACGGTGCGTTTGGTTTATTTGCAGCAGCTTTCGATTTATGCGATTACGAGCAACCCGTTATTGTTACCGGTTGTGATGGTGTTGGCACTAAACTAGAACTCCTTCTTGAGCACGATCAACTCGAGGCTGCAGGTAAAGACCTGGTAGCGATGAGTGTGAATGACATTCTAACGACAGGTGGCGATCCGCTGATGTTTTTAGATTACATTGGAATCTCAGCTTTAGATAAGCCACTGATTACTCGTTTAATCGCTGGCATGTGTGATTACCTCGAAGACTGCGGCTGTATTCTTGCTGGTGGTGAGACCGCTGAGATGCCGGGCATTGTGCCTGAAGATGTCATCGAGCTATCTGGCTTTTGTATCGGTTGTTGTGAGAAGCCCGACTTGATCGATCCTACCCAAATTGCCACAGGCGATGTGTTGATTGGTTACCACTCAGATGGCCCGCACGCGAATGGCTGGAGTCTGATTCGTCGAGTGCTTGCCCAGCACGGTGAGGCGTTCTCCAAAGAGGAAATTGTCAGCCTGCTCGCACCGACACGTCTCTATCATGATGTTGTTGCCGATATTAAGAAAGCAGGGGTGAAACCTCGTGCAATGGCGCATATCACAGGTGGTGGACTTCCTGAAAACCTCGAGCGCTTGCTTCCTAATCACGGAGCAGATGTAGTGATTCCTGATTGGAAGAACGCAGCAATGAAGAAGGTCTTCGATTTTGTAGATGCAGAGGACAAGTTCCACACCTTCAACATGGGATTTGGCTGGGTTGTCATTGTATCTCCCGATGAGGCCGAGCGCATTATGTCCGCTGGTCCAGGAGGAGTTAAAATAGGCACCATCACTGATACGCAAGGCGTCAAGGTGAGCATGGAAAGCTAATCGTGTTGACTGTTAACCGATCACGTATTTTTTCATGAGTGACCCCATCAAACACGAATGTGGTATTGCGGTAGTCAGGCTTAAAAAACCACTTTCCTACTTCAAGGACAAATACGGCACTGCCCTCTGGGGGGTCAATAAGCTCTTTCTCTTAATGGAGAAGCAGCACAACCGCGGCCAGGACGGTATTGGCATTGGTTGTGTCAAACTCAACATGCCGCTGGGTCAGCCTTATATTTTCCGTCGCAGAGATGCAGCGCGTGATTCAATGGCGTCTGTATTCCGTAAGGAGTTAAAGAGCTTCAACAAGATGGCTCGCAAAGGGATACTCGATCCTGAGGACCCAGAGTCGGTGAAGCAGCAATTTGATTTTGGTGGTGAGGTGCTCATTGGTCACCTCCGCTATGGCACATCTGGGGAGTTTGACTCAGGTTCATGTCACCCCTATCTGCGCCGCTCAAATTGGCCGACCCGTACCTTGATGGTCATGGGTAATTTCAACATGACCAATACCGGTGAGCTCAACAGTAAGCTCATGGATCGTGGTCAGCATCCTGTGTTTGGAACAGACACCCAGACCGTGCTGGAGGAAATCGGATTTCATCTCGATGAACATCACACCGATCTCTATCGTAAATTACGTGATCAAGGAGTTGATGGTCGCGATATCCCAGAGCTCATTTCTGATCAGATCGATCTTCCGTCTATTATCAGGGAGTCCGCTGACCCATGGGATGGTGGTTATGCCATCAGTGGTGTAGTGGGTAATGGTGACATGTTTGTGATGCGAGACCCAAGGGGGATTCGCCCTTGCCATGTCTATGAGGATGATGAGGTCATTGCCTTTGCTTCTGAGCGGGTGCCGTTGATGACGGTGTTCGAATCTTCTAAAGAAGAGGTCAAAGAAGTGGAGCCGGGCACACTTACCATCGTGCGCCGAGACGGTACTCAGAGCACCCAGAGCTTTCACGATGAGCGCCCCAAGAGCCCTTGTTCTTTCGAGCGTATTTATTTTTCCCGTGGTAATGATCCTTCGATTTACCGTGAGCGCAAGGCAATGGGCGCGGCATTGGTTGATCAGGTCTACAAGTCGATCGGTGAAGACTTTGATAAAACGGTTTTTGCCTTTATCCCCAATACGGCGGAAACGGCATATTATGGATTTCTTGATGGCTTGCGCTTGTTGCGCAGGCAGCAGGTGCGCGCTGAGATTTTAGAGGCGTCACAAAAAGGAGTGCTTACCGAGGAGCTGCTTGATGGGCTCATCATGCGCAACTGGCCACGTGGCGAGAAAGCGGTGCATAAGGACATCAAGATGCGCACCTTTATTTCCCAAGAAAAAGGCCGGGCACAGCTGGTTTCCCATGTTTATGACATCACCTATGATTTGGTGAAAGAGGGCGATGCCCTGGTTGCGCTGGATGATTCCATCGTGCGTGGTACGACGCTCAAGGAGTCGATTCTTAAAATCCTCGCCAGAACTAATCCACGTAAGATCGTTATTTGCTCAACAGCCCCGCAGATCCGTTATCCTGATTGCTACGGTATCGATATGTCGGAGTTGGGTAAATTTATCGCTTTTCAGGCAACGGTTAATCTCATCAAGCGCACTGGAAACAACCAGCTGCTCGAGCAGGTGTATCAAGCCTGTAAAGCTGAGCTCAAAAAGCCGAGTGCTGAGCGCATCAATCAGGTGAAACGTATTTACGAAGATTTCTCCGATGAGCAAATTTCTGCAGAAATCGGCCGCATGGTCAGCCCCGAGGACATCGATTGGAGTGGTGAAGTTGAGGTCGTTTATCAGACCATTGAAAACCTACGTGCCTGTATTAAAGGCCCTTGTGGAGACTGGTACTTTACCGGTGATTACCCCACCCCTGGTGGTTTTGCTACGGTCAATCTGGCCTATGTCCGCTGGTATGAAGGTGCAGACGGGCGCAGTTACGATCTGCCTCTGTAGTGCTTGAGCTCGCTTGGCCAGTTAGTTACTGAGTGATGATCTGATTACTACTCTGAGTGCCATTAGTACTTGAGTCGCTGTTATGAATGTTTAGCGTAAAGGCGTGCAACATCTTACCATTGCCTGCCTCAAGCAAACCGCTGGGACCTCAGCGTTGGCTGCTAGCTTTGACGCTCAGCTCGAGCGTAGAGTGGAACGAGAAACTAAGACGGGAAAACCGTTTTATGAGATTTTTCTCGTTGATGGAACTGGCGAAATGAAACTTAAGGTATGGGACAATCGTCCTCAGTTCACTGCTCTGCAGGAAATAGCTGACGGCAGCTTGTTGCGTTTTAGCGGGGAGTGGACACAAAACCAATATGGCCTTGATTCTGGTAAGTGGGACATGCGCAGGCTCAACGAGACAGAGGGGGCCGAGTTTCTCGCGGGGGACCCTGAGACCAAAGCCAGACAAGATGCGGATTGGGCAGATATTGAGCGCATGCTCGGTGAGATTGCAGACCCAAGATTGCATGAAGTTTGTGCTGAATTTGTCTGTCAGTATGGCGATCGTTTTCGACGGAGTGCAGCCGCACGCAAAAACCATCACGCCCGCCGCGGCGGTTTAGTTGAGCACGTTGCTCAGATGATGAGGGCAGCTGAGGCGATGTGTTCGGTTTATACCGCACTGAATCGTGACCTGCTCGTCGCCGGTGTAATGTTCCATGATTGTGGCAAGATGTGGGAAAACAATTACCCTGAAGTTGGTTTCAGCCAGCCCTTTAGTCTTCCTGGTGAGATGCTCGGGCATATTCCGCTCGGTATTGAAGCCGTCAATAAGCTCTGGCGTGATGTGATGGAAAAACCCTGTGCCGAGGGCTGGAAGGAGCTCGAGCCAGCCACCGCGGATATCCACCTGCATATACTTCATCTCATCGCTAGCCATCACGGTACGCATGAGTGGGGGTCGCCCACCTTGCCCCGCACGCCTGAGGCGATGGCCTTGCATTACATCGATAATATGGATGCGAAGTATGAGATGATGCGCATGGGCTACGAAAGTTCGCCCGAGATTGCCCCTGGCATCCAGGATCGTCAGTTTCCCTTACCTGCCAGTTTGGTTAAACCACTGGCACATTTTTCGGCAGATAAGGCATAGATGCTTTCTGCACGAAGTCGGGCATCGTCGCTTGAGTGCACGCTTTTGCACTGAAATGTAAGCTCGTTGCGCCTAAAACGTGCCTTAGGGTGCATCTAGACGGGCTTTTGGCGGCTGTTTTTGTGCTTGGCTCGCTTCGCTGATATTTTATGACGGAGCGGGACAATCCATGTTTGCGTTTCGCCGAAGATGCGCTATGAACCCCCCTCAGCAAATCAAGAATCATGGCAAAAAACTTATATCAGAAGGTATGGGACGAGCATACTGTAGGAACTCTCCAAGATGGCCGTAACCAGTTATTTATCGGTACACACCTGATTCACGAGGTGACTAGTCCGCAGGCATTTGGCATGTTACGTGACCTCAATTTGAAGGTTAAATATCCTAAGCGCACCTTTGCTACAGTGGATCACATCGTGCCTACGGATAATCAGCAGCGTCCATTTGCGGATCCTCTGGCTGATGCCATGATTACTGAGCTGCGCAAGAATGCTGAGGAATTTGACATTACCTACTTTGACCTCGCATCTGGTATGCAGGGCATCGTGCACGTGGTAGGACCTGAGCAGGGAATCACGCAGCCAGGCACTACGATTGCATGTGGTGACTCTCACACAGCGACACATGGTGCATTTGGTGCCATTGCTTTTGGTATCGGCACAACCCAGGTGCGCGACGTATTAGCAACGCAGACCATTGCCATGGAGGGCCTGAAAGTGCGCCGTATCAATGTTGACGGCGAGTTGAGTCCCGGTGTCTACGCCAAGGATGTGGCACTGCACATCATCAGACTACTCGGTGCTAATGGCGGTATTGGTTACGCCTACGAATATGGTGGTAGCATTTTTGATGGTTTCACGATGGAGGAACGCATGACGGTTTGTAACATGTCCATCGAGGGTGGAGCCCGCTGTGGTTATGTTAATCCCGATGCCACGACCTTTGAATTTCTCAGAAATCGTCCTTACTCACCCAAGGATACGGAGTGGGATTCTGCAGTTGAACGCTGGCAGTCCTACGCTTCCGATACTGATGCTCAGTATGATGATATCGTTAATATCAATGCAGCAGACATCGAACCCACCGTAACTTGGGGTATTTCTCCCGATCAAGGGGTGGCTATTTCTGAGTCCATCCCAGATCCTGCTCAGGCCAAGAATGAGGTTGAGCGCGCAAGTATCGAAGAGGCTCTTGAATACATGAAGCTGCCTGCAGGTGCTGCCATTAAAGGCACCCATGTAGATGTCGCTTTCATCGGTTCTTGCACCAACGGGCGTCTCTCCGATTTCCGTGAGGTGGCCAAGTACTTGAAGGGCTACAAGGTTGCAGAGGGAGTCAAGGCGCTGGCCGTTCCTGGTTCTCAGATCACCGCAGTCATTTGTAAAAAAGAAGGACTCGACAAGATATTCATCGACGCAGGTTTTGAATGGCGTGAAGCGGGGTGTTCAATGTGTTTGGCGATGAACCCCGACAAGCTCCAAGGTGACCAGCTTTGTGCCTCGTCCTCAAACAGAAACTTTAAAGGCCGCCAAGGAAGCCCAACGGGCCGCACGGTGTTGATGAGCCCACTGATGGTAGCCGCTGCTGCGATCAAGGGTGAGATTGCCGATGCTCGCGAGGTGTTTGCTGTGAACTGATACTAACTCGATTTTTATAAGACTAAGACCAAGACTAAGACCATGTCCATTCCATCTATTACTCAAGTTTCCGGCACTGCAGTTTATATTCCAGGCGCAGATATTGATACCGACCGCATCATCCCTGCGCGTTATCTTCGTTGTGTGACCTTTGACGATCTCGCTGAGGGTCTTTTCCGCGATGTGCGCACTGACCCTGATGGCAAGCCGCTCAATCACCCTCTTGATGACCCTCAGTTTCAGGGAGCGAGTGTCATGCTTTCTGGTCCAAACTTCGGTTGTGGTTCCTCACGGGAGCACGCACCACAGGCGATCCGACGTGCCGGTTTTGATGCCGTCATCGCGGAGAGCTTTGCAGAGATTTTCTTTGGTAACTCTACGGGACTTGGCATGCCATGTGTATGTGCATCCGCTGAGGAGATCACAGCGCTTGGAGCTGCAGTTCAGGCCAATCCTAAGCTTGAGGTTAGCATTGATCTTGATGCCATGACAGCCAGTTACGGTGATACGACCATTAAGGTGACCATGCCAGGCTCCGCTCGTGAGGCGCTCATGTCAGCTCGTTGGGATCCGATTCAGGAATTACTCGATAACAGTGATTCCATCGAAACAAGAGCTGAAGCTCTGCCCTACGTTTAGTGCGTTGAGCGTGCTGACTTGCGTTGATCGCGAGTGCGCGGCCTGCACTACTCTGCACTAGTAACCCATCCACGGGGAAAGCCATTTTTCGGCTTCCTCGACACTCCAGCCTTTGCGCTTAGCATAGTCTTCTATTTGGTCCTTCTGCAGCTCGCTGATGGCAAAGTAGTGGCTCTCTGGATGAGATAGGATAAGGCCGCAAACGGCAGCTCCTGGGTGCATGGCACAGGACTCGGTGAGCTCAGTGCCAGTGGCGGCAGTGGCATCAAGTAAACGGAAGAGAGTGCGTTTCTCGGTGTGGTCTGGTTGGGCTGGATAGCCTGGGGCAGGGCGTATGCCTTGGTATTTTTCGTGGATGAGCTCGCTATGGTTGAACTCATTGGGGCGCTCATAGCTCCAGGCAACGCGGGCACGGTGGTGGAGTAGTTCGGCAAAGGCTTCGGCTAAGCGGTCGGCGATGGCTTGAACCATAATGGCGGAATCAAGCTCATGGGCATCACGCAGCTCGGCGGCCCATTCATCAGCTCCATGGATACTGACAACAAAGGCACCGAGGTGGTCTGGGTGAGTATCAGATATGAAATCACTGAGGGCGTAGTTAGGTTTGCCCGATTGTTTTTCCATCTGCTGGCGCAGGGTATGGAAGGTGGCATTTTGCTCTGGCAGAATGATGTCGTCACCATCTGCTTTAGCAGGGTAAAAACCATAGATGCCTTTGGCGGTGAAACGTTTGCTTTCTACGATGCTTTCAAGAAGTTCTTGAGCATCCTGGTAGAGCTTGTCAGCAACTTTGGCAGCTTCCGCGTTTCTCGTTTTGAGAGTTTTAGTTTCCCGATCCCAGACACCTCTGAGCTCCCAACTGTGAAAGAAGGGGGTCCAATCAATGTAATCGACAAGTTCGCGCAGTGACTGGTTCTTGATGACGCGCGTGCCGGTGAATTCTGGTATGGGAGGATGGTAAGAACTCCAATCGATGAGTTTTTTATTGGCCCGAGCTTTGACTAGGCTGACTGTTGCTTTGTCTTTTTTGTTAAAGGTCGCACGGAGCTTTTCGTGCCGCTCTTCGTTTTTGCTGATGAAGTCATCGCAGCCATTGTCGCTGAGCAGAGAAGTGGTGACTGGCACCGAGCGCGAGGCGTCGAGTACGTGAATGATGGGGCCGGAGTAATGAGGTGAGATCTTTACCGCGGTGTGGGCTGGGCTGGTGGTAGCACCGCCAATGAGGATAGGTGTGCTAAGCTCACGGCGCTCCATTTCCTTGGCAACATTGATCATTTCATCAAGGGATGGTGTGATCAGTCCGGAAAGACCGATGACGTCCACCTGCTTGGTGGCGGCTACCTCGAGGATTTTTTCACAGGGAACCATGACGCCCATATCAATGACCTCAAAGCCGTTGCATGCGAGAACCACACCGACAATATTTTTGCCGATGTCGTGCACGTCGCCTTTGACAGTGGCCATCAGGATGCGGCCAGCGGTCATCGATTTCTCTGCCTGAGCGATAGCATGAACCTCTTCTAGATCGCTGTCCTTGGCCATCAGCTCGGCCGCAATCTGAGTGACTTTGATGAGCTTTTCCTCTTCCATGAAAGGCTCGAGGTGAGCCACGGATTTTTTCATCACACGGGCGGATTTCACCACCTGAGGAAGGAACATCTTACCGGCACCAAAGAGATCACCGACAACACCCATGCCGTCCATCAGTGGGCCTTCGATAACCTTCAGCGGGACTTCGTATTTTAATCGAGCCTCTTCCGTGTCTTCTACGATGAAGGTATCGATGCCTCTGAGTAGAGCGTGCTCGAGGCGCTTCTCTACCGTGGTCTCGCGCCACGAGAGGTCTTCAGCCAAGGTTTTCTTTTTAATGCCTCTGAATTGCTCCGCAAAGTCGAGCAGTCGTTCGGTGGCATCGGGGTCGCTATTGAGCAGGACGTCCTCGACGTGCTTGAGAAGCTCAGGTTTGATTTCATCGTAGACTTCCAGCATGCCTGCGTTGACAATGCCCATGTCCATACCGGCCCTGGTGGCGTGATAAAGGAAGGCTGAGTGCATTGCTTCACGCACCGGGTTGTTACCACGGAAGGAGAAGGATACGTTAGAAACACCGCCGGAGATTTTGGCGCCGGGAAGGTTTTGCTTGATCCACTTAGTGGCATTGAAAAAATCGACCGCGTAGTTGTTGTGCTCTTCAATACCGGTGGCAACGGTAAGAATATTGGGATCAAAAATGATGTCCTGTGGGTTGAAGCCAACTTCATCCACAAGAATACGGTAGGCGCGCTCACAGATGCGGATTTTCTCCTCGTAGGTGGCAGCCTGCCCCTTTTCATCAAAGGCCATGACCACGGTGGCTGCGCCAAACTTCATGATGGTGCGGGCGTTCGACTTGAAGGCTTCCTCACCCTCTTTGAGGGAGATGGAGTTGACGATACCCTTGCCTTGAAGGCACTTGAGGCCAGCGTGAAGAATTTCCCATTTTGATGAGTCCACGGTGATCGGCACCTTGGTGATGTCTGGCTCGGATTGCACCAAGTTGAGGAAGCGGGTCATCATCTCAACGCCATCGATCAGACCGTCGTCAAAGCAGATGTCGATTACGGGGGCACCGTTCTCAACCTGCTGACGCGCTACAGCGAGAGCATCCTCAAGTCGGCCATCCTGGATCATTTTTCTGAACACAGGGGAGCCGGCAACATTGGTGCGCTCACCAATCATCAGGAAGTTTTTACCTTCAGAGTGATTATAGGGCTCTGTGCCAGAGAGGCGCAGGAGAGGTTCAATGGTAGGGCGCTTACGTGGAGTTACCCCCTTAACGGCGCGTGCGATCGCTTCGATGTGCTCGGGAGTGTTGCCACAGCAGCCGCCTGCGAGGTTGATGAAGCCAGACTCAGAGAAGTCCTTGAGCTTATCATGCATGTCCTCTGGTAAGAAAGGGAAGCCGGTAGGGGAGAGAGGGTCCGGCATACCGGCGTTCGGGTAGCAGGAGACAAAGGCCTCACAGCAGCGTGAAAGTTCCGAGATGAACTGGCGCATTTCATCGGGGCCGAGTGAGCAGTTCAGGCCGACGGCGAGTGGCTTGACGTGGGCTACGGCGTTCCAAAGTGCTTCCACTTTTTGGGCAGAGATCATGGTTTCTCCACCTCGGCCAACGGCTGCGGAGATGATGACCGGAAGGGTGAAGCCGTCTTCTTCGAAGACATCCTGGCAGGCGACCAAGGCGGCTTTGGAGTTGAGCGCGTCGAAGATGGTTTCCACCATGAGGATGTCGACACCACCCTCTACGAGTGCACGGATCTGGCGTTTGTAGTCCTCGTAGACTTGATCGAAAATAACGGTGCGAAAACCCGGATCATCGGGGTCGACTGCGGCGTTGTTGAGGCCGACGGTCATCGGTCCGATCGCTCCGGCAACGTAACGCTTAATGCCGGTGGCTTCAGCGACTTCATCACAGGCTGCGCGGGCCAATTTAGCTGACTCCACGTTGAGCTCATGAGCGAGATCCTTGAGGAAAGGATCATCCATGATTTTCTGATAGAAATCGGGGTCCTTGCGACCTTCGCCAGACTCACGGGGGTCTTCGACAAAAAACTCAGATTGGGCGATGGAGGTTGCCGAGAAGGAGTTGGTCTCAATGATGTCTGAGCCAGCTTCAAGAAAACGGCGGTGGATGTCGCTGATGACATCGGGGCGTGTCAGTGTAAGGATGTCACCATTGTTAAGGATGTCCTTGTCTGTATCTTTAAAGCGTTCCCCGCGGGCGTCTTCTTCTGTGAGGCCATAGCCACGGATGGTGGTGCCCATGGCTCCATCGAGCATGAGGATACGCTCTTCAAGCGCAGTGGTGAGTTCGGCGGTGGCGTCAGGACGTGGCATGGGCTATGAATAAAAGATTTACTGGCCGGAATCTAGAGACAAAACAGGGAAAAAACAAGAACAAATCTACATATCTTGATTTGTTGATTTGTGCCGTAATTTACTGGTGCCAGCTTATGTGGGCGTTTGTTGGGGCAGATGCATGGGCATGAGTGCATTGAATGGCCCAGCCGTAACGTGGCAAGTTATTATTGCATGCCTGCCTCTTCGAGCTTCTGGGCCATTTCTACTTTTTGCAGGGCTTCGGTGAGCTCAAAAACATCACCGTCGAACACACCATCCATATTGTGGGTGGTGAAGCCGATGCGGTGGTCGGTGATGCGTGACTGCGGGAAGTTGTAGGTGCGGATTTTTTCGGAGCGGTCACCGGAGCCGATCAATGAACGTCGTTGGGCTGAGTATTGCTCGGCTTGCTCGCGTTGCTTGGCCTCAAAGAGCTTGGCTCGGATGATTTCCAGTGCCTTCTCCTTGTTCTGCGTCTGGGAGCGGCCGTCTTGGCACTTAACCTGGATACCTGTCGGTAAGTGGGTGATTTGCACGGCGGAGTCCGTCGTATTGACGTGCTGTCCACCCGGGCCTCCTGAGCGGGTCGCTTTGATTTCGAGCTCCTCCATCTTGAGTTGCACGTCAACGTCCTCTGCCTCGGGCATGACGGCGACCGTGCAGGTGGAGGTGTGGATGCGGCCTTGGGTCTCGGTGGCAGGGACGCGCTGAACGCGGTGGACACCAGACTCGTATTTCATAAAACGGAAGACCTCCTCACCGGTGATTTTGATGACGACTTTGGAGAATCCACCTGCCTCCGAGGGTGTAGAGTCGAGGTGCTCATATTTCCAGTTGCGCTGCTCGGCGTAGCGCTGATACATGCGCATCATCTCACCGGCAAAAATCGCGGCTTCGTCACCACCTGCACCAGAGCGGATCTCGAGCAGTGCATCGCGGTCCTCGGCCTCGTCACGGGGAAGTAGGGCGTATTGAACTTTTTCGGACAGTTGTTCAATGGTGGCCTCAAGTTCGGGAATTTCCATGTTGGCCATCTCTGCAATTTCCTCGTCCTCCTCTTTGGCGAGCTCGCGGTTCTCCTCTAAGTTTTTCTTGGCTGATTCGAGCTCATCCCACATTTCGAGAAGCTCTTTGAGCCGACGGTGCTCACGCATAGTCTCGGTCGCTTTTTTCTGATCAGAGAACAGGTCTGGATCAGTGATCAGTTGTTCTACTTCAGCAAAGCGATCGCGTCGTTGGGAGATCAGAGTAGAATAGTCCATGGGTAGAATGGTGAATTTAGAATAGTGAATTTACAATGACGCTTAGGCTCCACGCATTAAGGAAATCTCAGCGAGGGAGATGAGGGAGTTCCTAATATCATCTGCGCTGGCCGTTTTAAGATCACTGGCTTTCATCGCCTTGTCGACGGTGAACTTTCCGGAGCGGCTACGGCGCAGGGCGGAGAGGTGGGCGCCACAGCCAAGATCCTGGCCAATGTCGTGAGCGTACGTGCGCACGTAAAAACCCTTAGAGCAGTTTACGGTGAACTCGACCTCGGGAAGTGCGATGCGATTGATGGTGTAGTCGGTAACATACACCGCACGCGCTTTGCGTTCCACTTCAATGCCTTTGCGTGCCAGTTTGTAGAGGGGTACCCCGTCTTTTTTAATGGCAGATACCATTGGAGGGATTTGTTCGAAGTTGCCGGTGTATTTATCGAAGGCGGCATCGATCTGTTCGGCGCTGAAGGGGGGGACCTCTTTTTGCTCGAGGATGTCACTCTCCTTGTCTTGCGAGGAAGTGGTGGCTCCGAGTGTCAGTGTGCCGTGGTATTGCTTATCCTCTGACATCAGCAGATCTTGAATCTTAGTGGCACGGCCGATGACGAGCATCAGCAGGCCGGTAGCCATCGGGTCGAGTGTGCCGCAATGGCCGATTTTCTTGAACTTAAGCTGACGTCGGCAGATGGCGACAGCATCGTGCGAGGTCATGTCCGGCTCTTTGTCAACGAGTAGGACACCGCAAGGAGCATTGGGGTCAGGGTGCATGTTAAATAGATAGGGCGAATGGGCAGAATGAATGGCAGTTGGATTTCCATCAGGTGTATCCAAAAGGGAAAAAGCGTAGTTGCTAGAGAACTTCGCTGATAGCGCTAAGCACTTGCTGGCGTGCGTCAGCCAATGGGCCAGGCATGCGGATGCCGGCAGCGCGGGCATGGCCACCACCTTTGAAGCGTTGGGCCAGTTCACTGCAATTCACCGAGCTGTCCTTGGCGCGTAAGGAAACCCGTATTTTGCCATCGGGAAGCTCCTCAAAGAAAGCGGCAACAATAACACCCTGGATGCCTCGGATGAGATCGATGAGGTCTTCGCTGTCCTCGGGTTTCAGGTTGAGCTCTTCTTTGACGCTGTTGGGCAGTTCCCAGTGGGCGACCTTGCCTCCTTGCTCAAGCTCTAAGGTATTTAACAGAGAACGAAGTAGCTCGATGCGGCGGTAGGGATTGTTGTCGTAGGTGAGCGCATTAATGGTGCCGACGTTAATGCCGCGGCGCACCAGATCAGCGGCCATTTCGTAGGTTGCCGCGGTGGTGTTGGAGTACTGGAATGATCCTGTGTCGGTGGATACGGCAACATAGATCGCATCACGGGTGAGTTCAGAAAAGGGCAGCTCCTGCTCCGTGATCAGGTTGTAGAGTATTTGGCCCGTGGCGGGGGAGACGGAGTCGATGTGGTTGAGGTCACCATATTTAGGGTTGGAGACGTGGTGATCAATGTTGATCCACAGTGAGGCATTGGCCGCAGCGTTGAGGGCATTATCTCCGAGGCGGGGCTTGGTGGCGCAGTCCAGAGCGATGGCTACCTGAACATCGAGGGGCTCAGCGGGTGGCGTTTGGACTTTATCACTGCCGGGAAGGAAGGTCAGGTTGTCGGGGGTGCCGTCCTCATTGATGTAGTGCACGGTTTTGCCCATTTGCTCGAGAGCGTGGCCGAGGGCGATTTGGGAGCCGATGGCGTCACCGTCGGGTCGGATGTGGCTCAGAACGATGAAGGAATCGTGGGCGCGGATGGCGTCAGCTATTTCTTGGAAGGTGTTGTTTTCACTCATACGGATGGAACGTTTGCTTGATGGGGGGTTTAAATGGAAATCAGGGAATGAACAGATTTTTTTAGCGGGGTTTTATGCATGATGAGTGCAGATTGAAGTTTCCAGTGCTTGGTTTTCTGCTTATGGTCGCTGCAGTAAAGTGGATTTCTTCGAGAACAATTGGCGTTCAGCCATAGAGATTATGATTCTGTGGATCGGTCTCTATCAGATTTATAGTGCTTTTAGAAAGACGCGAGGCGCGAGGATATTGGTTGGTTTGGTGTTGCTGCTGGTGGTGCTTTCCTTGCTGTCTCTGCTGCTCGATTTACGAGTGATATGGTGGGTTCTCTACAAGGTATTGGCATTGATGGCCCTGGCCTTGATCATCATCTTCCAGCCGGAGTTACGCAATGCGCTAGCACGGCTGGGTAGTAGTAAGCTGTTTATGTTTTCGAAGACCCAGAAGCACGAGTTCTTGGATACCTTCTGTGATGCCGTTACTCAGCTTTCCAAGAAAAGGATCGGAGCATTGTTTGCCTTTGAGCGAGCGATCTCTCTGAAGGATCATTTGGAAACGGGAGTCCCGCTTGACGCGATTCTCTCCCCGGAGTTTGCACTCACCATCTTTCACCCCAAGACCGCGCTGCATGATGGCGGCATGATCATTTCTAAAAACCGAGTTGCGGCGGCAGGTTGCGTTTTTCCGGTAAGCTCCCGTGAGCTGGAAGACCGGAGCACAGGTCTCCGTCACCGCGCT
>Ga0206129_10001959_pt1 | contig 26657 bp, 18 predicted proteins | sample Helgoland_Spring_8_FD_148616 | JGI IMG/M metagenome (GOLD analysis project Ga0206129, IMG submission 148616) | Pelagic subsurface seawater microbial communities from Kabeltonne, Helgoland, North Sea - Helgoland_Spring_Bloom_20160502_2 | ecosystem: Environmental > Aquatic > Marine > Epipelagic ...
GTATATGAACCAATGACGGTCTCAGTTCCATCAGTTAAGTTCATTAATTTTGAAGAAATTGTTGAACTCGTTGCATCAGTACCAAGGGTCAAAGTCACTAGCACCGCTAAATCATCAGATTCTCCCGTAGCTTGGCAATCTGCGATTACAAGAGAAGCATTTGGACTTAATGGACCAGAATTAGCATTATTACCCAATTGCAATTGTGTGTTATAACTTGCTGTCCTTAAAAAAACAACATTAGCTGGAGGCGTTGAGTTAGCAACGTCACTGGATGAACTAAATCCAATTTTTAGCAGTGGATTATTGTTTGTCCCAAAAGTTCCTATAAATTTTAGATCAACTCTAAAGGTTATAGATTCACCAGCTCCAGAAACAGAAAAACCTTGTTCCCAAGCTGCTCTTTGCCAGTCATTTGATAAAGTTATTGCTCCTATTGAGGTATCAACCATCCATGTTGTACCTGTAAAAGACGAATCCCAACCATCTTGAGTGTATAGAGCTGCATTAGAAAATCCCTCTCCATCCGTAAAGTTTACGGTAGTCTGAGCATTAATTGTCATAAAAACAAGTGCAGTAATTAGTGTGTAAAGTTTTTTCATGATAATCTAATTTAAATTTAGAATTACTCTCAATAAGTATAATCCATCTGTACTCTGTCACTAGCACTTAGTGTATAATTTCCATTATTTGCTGATGTATATGTTAAAGTTGTACCTGTCCAGCTATATGCAGTATTGCTTATTCTAATACCATTTATATACATCTTGATTTTACTCAAACTTGAGGGTGTTTGAGTTAGTGTAAAACTAGTTTGTCCACTAGAAGCTGTAAATTCGTCTGTTACTTCTTGAAGAGTTGCTCCATCTACACCTGCTGGACCTACTGGGCCTTGGGAACCTGCTGGACCGATTGGACCTTGTGGACCTTGTGCGCCATCAGCACCATCTGCACCATCTGGACCGATTAGACCTTGTGGACCTTGTGCGCCATCAGCACCATCTGCACCATCTGGACCGATTAGACCTTGTGGACCTTGGGCTCCATCTACACCATCTGGACCGATTAGACCTTGTGGACCTTGTGCGCCATCCTCACCATCTGCACCGGCTGGACCTACTGGGCCTTGGACTCCATCTACACCATCTGCACCGGCTGGACCTGCTGGACCTACTGGACCTACTGGGCCTTGGACTCCATCTACACCATCTGCACCGGCTGGACCGGCTGGGCCTTGTAAACCTTGGGCGCCATCAGCACCGGCTGGACCTTGTGCACCATCTGCACCATCTGCACCTGCTGGGCCGGCTGGACCTACTGGGCCTTGGGCTCCATCTACACCATCTGCACCGGCTAGACCTTGAGAACCTGCTGGACCGATTGGACCTTGTGGACCTTGTGCGCCATCAGCACCATCTGCACCATCTGCACCTGCTGGACCTGCTACTCCATCAATCTTTGTCCAAAGCGTTCCATTATAAAAATAAAAACCAAATTCTTGATCCGTTTGATATATCATTAACCCTGAAGCTGGTGATACAATTGCATCTCGCTGAGTTTCTGTCATCCTTGGAATAAGTATTCCTCCTGTTGTAGATTCAATCTCTAATGCCGAAGAAGCATCTGGTGTATTGGTGTTTATACCAACTTGAGCGTAGCCAAATGCTGTAAACAGCATGAGGGTGATTAAAGTAATTTTTTTCATATTATTTTTTTATGATTTTAAAAGTTGAAATTTGGTTTTGGGTGTTTTGTAAATTCAGTAAATAAACACCTGTAGGTAAGTCTGTAACATCCAGCTCTAAGGCATTTGACTCCAATATTTTCTGACCTGCTGTATTGAACAATGTCGAGTGTTGTGGAGTATTTGAAACTATATTTATTTTATCGGTTGTTGGATTTGGATAAACCCTTACTATATCATTTAGTGTTTCTGTTTTTATAGTGAGTGTTGCTGATGAAGCACTCGCCGTAACCTGTTTAAAGCCAACAAGCTCTGTGAAATCATAACTCAATATGTTGTTTACATCATCAATGATTGGTGCAACATTGTTCCAAACATCATTGGCATCCAATACTTCTAGAACTAATTCTGCTTCGGCAATACCATTGAGCTCAGAGTCTAAATAACGAAAAGAAATTAGTCCTGAATAATCAGTTAGTTCATCAGATAACTCATAAACTCTTTCAATACTGGAGTTATCGCCAACAGTTATTGGTGTACTCGATCGCGCAATAGAGTTTGGTCCTGATATTGTGTGAGCAACACTAGGAGATAGCTCTAGCTCATCTATTGAAATTGAACTGTTAGAATTAATACTAATGAAACTACCTGATTCAATGCTGAGAGTTTGGCCAAAACAAAAGGAAGTTGATAGCAATAAAGCATAAAGTAACTTAGACATATTTTAATTTTTTTTAAATTTATGTCAATAAAACAAATACAATTATAACTTATGTTCAGTTTATTATAAATAATGAAAAATTCATAAGTAAGTTTTTATTTTAAACTATGTAATCAATTAACTTTTTTGTTTGTCAGATTTTTGTTCCACTTTTTGATATCTCATTGATTTAATTTTGATTTTTATTAGTTAAAACCAGATTAAAATCGATTTTAACATTTTTTCAGCGGTTCTAATACGGTTTACTTTGGTTTACTCTATTTCTAGCCAGTGCGTTTAATTAATCATTGAATATTATTTTATAAAATAATATTTATTTTTTCTAATAATTTTTGTGCGATAAACTTTTTTATTCTGAGAACAAAAAAGGCACGCATTAGCGGTACCCTTTTTAATAATCATTTAATTTGTGATCAATTTATTCTTCCTCGGGATTTCTATTCCAATGAATATTATTTATTATAACAACTAGTGCTAGGACTGCAACATTTAGTCTTTCCATCCGGATTGGGTTACGACAAGTCAAATGACAGAGTTCGAACCCCAAAAGTGAACGCTATTTTTGGCTCTATTCCGATTTTATCGAAGGAAATCTCAAACATAAAAAAAGGAGAACCAATTCCTGTGAATCAATTCTCCGATTTGGTGATCGCACTAGGATTCGAACCTAGGACCGCCTCCTTAGAAGGGAGGTGCTCTATCCAGCTGAGCTATGCGACCATAATGTCAAATTAGTCACGCTTCTAGCGTGACGACCTCTGTGTCGGGGTGGCAGGATTCGAACCTGCGGCCTCCACGTCCCAAACGTGGCGCGATAACCGGGCTACGCTACACCCCGAATTGATTATCTAAATATCTTTTTGCACCTCTTTTTTTGATTTTACGCTCCAAAAGTAATGCTTCACTTCTTGAATGAACTTTTATACTATGTATCAACGTCCAAGGCGAACCTCTTTTTGTTGATTTAACATAACCTTCGTTATGCCTCACTAATCTTCTTTCGATATCTGCAGTTTGACCTACATAATACCTCCGTATCGTTTCACTATAAAGAATATAAACATACATCACTATTCTTTTAATGTGGTCGGGGTGGTCACGCCTCTAGCGTGACGACCTCTGTGTCGGGGTGGCAGGATTCGAACCTGCGGCCTCCACGTCCCAAACGTGGCGCGATAACCGGGCTACGCTACACCCCGAATTGATTATCTAAATATCTTAACAATAGATATTAAATTACTTATAAAAATGATTCCATTAAATGAAATCTCTTTTTGGGTGGTCACGCTTCTAGCGTGACGACCTACACGTCCCAAACGTGGCGCGATAACAACGCCGTTGGCTTTGCAAACCGGGCTACGTCCTGTCACGCATTTCTGAGTGATACACCAGAATTGATTAACTGTTGTTAATTTATTTTTTGCGGAGAGACAGGGACTCGAACCCTGGCGACAGTTACCCGTCGACAGATTAGCAATCTGCTCCATTACCACTCTGGCACCTCTCCTATTTAAATGAACATCCACAATTAAAATTGCGGTTGCAAATGTAACTTTTCATTATCTAGAACGCAAACTATTTTTTTACTTTTTTCCATGCATTTTTAATTTAATCCGGATATTCAATACGTAAGTGAAACATATTGGCCAATTTTTGCTTCAAGACCTTCTTGATTGACTGAATTTCTTTCAATGTAATATCAGCATTCAAAAATTGATCTGAATCCATTTGTTTGGAAATAATTGCATCTACAAAATCATTTATCTTGGTTGAATTGGGCTCCTTTAAACTTTTAGAAGCTGCTTCAACACTATCACACATCATTAGTATAGCCGTTTCTTTATTAAACGGCTTTGGACCATTATAGCTAAAATCATTCGCTTCAAAATCTAAATTCAATTCTACCTGTTTGTTATAAAAGTAATATACTGTGCTTGTTCCGTGATGGGTTCTAATAAAATCAATGACACGATCGGGTAAATTATTTTTCTTAGCCAGTTCAATACCATCAATAACATGATTGATAATAATCTTTGCACTTTCTTTTGGAGATAACTCGTCATGAGCATTGATTCCTGTCAATTGATTTTCGGAGAAATAGGTGGGATTTTTCATTTTACCAATATCATGATATAAGGCTCCTACCCTCACAAGCATTGTATTGGCTCCTATTTCATTGGCAGCAGCTTCGGCTAAGTTTGCTACATTTAGAGAATGATGAAAGGTCCCTGGTGCTTTATCAGACAATTCTTTCAATAGCTTCGAATTGGTGTCCGACAATTCTAATAAGGACACATCCGAAACAAGTCCGAAGAGTTTTTCATATACATATATGAGTGGCTGTACAAACAACGTTGCTAACCCACACAAGACAAATAACAAAAAGGTTTCCCAATTTAAGGTGTCAATACTACCTTCGTGAATAACAAAAAACGCAAAATAAGAAACGATGTAAATTAATGTGATTTGACCCACAGAAATGAATAAATTCGCCCGTTTATAAAGTTCTGAAACAGTAAGTATCGTTACAATTCCGGCAATGATTTGCAAAAACATATACTCATAATTATTAGCGACCACAAACCCTAATAAAAGTACCGTAAGTACGTGCGTAAACAAGCCTAATCGAGCATCAAAAAATGCTTTTAATATTAAAGGTAAAACACATAGGGGAACAATGTAAATATAAGATGAATTGAAATTGACAACCAAGGTGGTTAGAAACACCATTAATACGATATTGAAAAAAATAAAAGTCACTTTAGTATTATTTGAAAACACCTCCATTCTGTATTTTTTCATAAACAACAACAACATCAATAAAGCCAATGACACCAAAACAGTATAAGCAGTCACAACTAGCGTATAATTTGAATCGGTCCAAACCTGTGATTCGTACTCTGAAACCAATGAATTTAGAACCGCATATTTATCTCCTTGAACCACTTCTCCTTTGGAAATAATAAGTGTTTGCTTATCGACACGCCCCCGAACTAGTTTCATCTGACTCAAGCGTTCATCAAGTGAAACCTGTGTAATCGTTTTATTTAATTGCGTATTGGGTTTTACGACATCAAAAAAAAGTGCTAAATACCGTTGCCTGTAGGCTTCTAATCCCAAAGCATTTACTCTAGACTCTACAAATGTTTTTAAATTCGTTTGAAGGAAAAAACGATCAAAACGCTTAACTCCACTTTGTGTTTTATCAACCAGAACAGAAATCTGCTGATTGGAATCATAATCATATAAATCTTGAAGCACTCCTCCTTCATATAATTCATCAATGAGCAGCATCCCTTTGTCGTAAAGGTCAATTTTTAATTGGTTTTTTGGTAGCTCAAAAAACAACCTATCAAATGTTGAAGAGTACTCGGTTTTAACCGTAGCGATCACTGTGGTATCCACATCAAAAAAAACAGGAGACTGCAAAGTTATTTGCTGTTTTTCTAAATCAATTTCTTCGGCGGTTTTTTTGATAGCAAAATCAAAAGGCGCGTAAAGATTTTCAGATTGCCAAGGTTTTCCCTTTTCAAAACTATATCTAAAAGTTCCACTTTTTGGAAACAAATAGACAATCACAAAAGTGGTTAACACAAAAAGAAAAAACTTATATATTAAGGCATGGTTTTTATGAAAAAGGTTCATTATATCCTTCATGTGTATTTAATATTTGTTTTTATGAATATTATGACTTTTGATTTGATAAGTTCATGTGAAATTGGGGAGTTAAAAAAATTATACACCTCAATAAACTAATAGATTATGTAATTGTCAACACCCAAAAGTAATAAAAAGAAGTATATTTTCTCTCCATATTAAAACATTCCTACTTTATATATCCTAAATTTTAGTTATTTTCGCATGAAGCATCTCTAAATTCTAAACTATGAGTAAAGACGTTGTAATTGTATCCGCTGCAAGAACTCCTATTGGGAGTTTTTTAGGAGGACTGTCTTCTGTTCCTGCACCCAAATTAGGAGCCATCGCTATTAAAGGTGCACTAGAAAAAATTAATCTAAACCCCGAAATTGTAGATGAAGTTCTAATGGGTAATGTTGTACAAGCTGGTGTAGGACAAGCTCCAGCTAGACAGGCTGCTATTTATGCAGGCATTCCTGATACGGTACCCTGTACTACGGTCAATAAAGTTTGTGCTTCTGGAATGAAAACTATTATGCAAGCCGCACAATCAATTGCTTTGGGAGATGCTGATATTATTGTAGCTGGCGGAATGGAAAATATGAGCTTAATTCCTCATTATCATCATGCACGTTCAGCGCAAAAATTTGGATCCATTTCTTTTGATGATGGATTACAAAAAGACGGTTTAGTAGATGCCTATGCAAATCAAGCCATGGGAATTTTTGCAGAAAGTTGTGCTGCAGAATATAAGTTTACACGTGAAGATCAAGATGCTTTTGCAATTCAGTCCTACAAAAGATCCGCAGAGGCATGGAATGCAGGCAAATTCGATTCAGAAGTGGTTTCTGTAGCCGTCCCACAACGTAGAGGCGAACCGATTGTAGTAGATAAAGATGAGGAATTTACGAATGTTCGGTTAGAAAAAATACCAAACTTACGAGCTGCTTTCACAAAAGACGGAACGGTGACAGCTGCAAACGCATCAACCATAAATGATGGTGCGGCGGCATTGATACTTATGAGTAGAGACAAAGCTGAGGAATTAAAATTAACTCCATTAGCAACTATAAAAGGGTATGCAGATGCTGCAAGAGAACCCGAATGGTTTACTGTAGCTCCCTCAAAAGCACTGCCTAAAGCATTGGCAAAAGCAGGAGTAGATATTTCGGAAGTAGATTTCTTTGAATTCAATGAAGCATTTTCTGTAGTGGGCTTAGCAAACATAAAATTATTGGGGCTAAACGATTCAAATGTGAATGTCAATGGCGGTGCGGTTTCTTTAGGCCACCCACTAGGCTGTTCAGGTGCTCGAATTGTAGTAACCTTACTGAGCGTACTCGAACAAAATAACGGAAAAATTGGAGCTGCAGCGATCTGTAATGGCGGTGGCGGTGCTTCGGCAATTATCCTAGAACGAACTATATAAAATATGCAATACGGCCTTTGCTATTTGAGTGTTGTTGCCTTAAGATCGGAAGCTTCTGATACGAGCGAATTAATTTCGCAAGTACTTTATGGCGATTATTTTAAAGTTTTAGAACACCGAAAATCATGGAGTCGTATCCGATTGGGGTTTGATAAATATGAAGGTTGGATCGATAACAAACAGTTTCAATTTATCGACGAATTGGAATATAAAGAACTTCACAAGTCGGACCCTCTAATGACCACTGATTTGGTTGATTTTATTACCAATCAACACCAACAATTACACCCTATATTATTAGGGTCGTCACTTAACGGTCTTAACTATTTAAAGCACACATTTGATGGGGAAAAATCAGTTGGATCTAAGGATAAATCTAAACTTGTAGAAACTGCTATTTTATACCTCAACACGCCTTATTTATGGGGAGGTAAAACCCCTTTTGGAATTGACTGTTCTGGATTTGTTCAGATGGTTTATAAACTAAATGGTTTCAAAATTTTAAGAGATGCTTCTCAGCAAGCCTCTCAAGGGGATGCTCTTAGTTTTATAGAAGAAAGTGAACCCGGTGATTTAGCATTTTTTGACAACAATGAGGGGGATATTATTCATGTGGGTATTATTATGAAAGACCACCATATCATTCATGCACACGGAAAGGTTCGTATAGATCGTCTGGATCAAAGCGGTATTTATAATATCGATACCAAAACACATTCTCACAAACTAAGAGTTATCAAAAAAATTATCTCATAAAAAAAGCCATTCAAATTGAATGACTTTTAAAGTAATAAAACTAAATGCTTTTATTTCGGTTCTAATGTATCCGAAATCGCTTTATATTCTTTGTATTTATCGGAATCCCCCACAGCACTATATATATTTGCTAAGGTTCTAGCAGCTTGGTAATTGCTTGGGTCTATACCAAATGCACTTTCCAAATAAGGAATTGCATCTAGATATAACTGGTTGCGTTTCGCTTTTAATTCATCATATTTACGGTCGTCTGCTGCAGAGGATCCTAACGAATTCATTTCGTCAAGAATTGATTCTTCTTGTCCCAAAATTAAGGCCGATAAATTTATGTAGGCATTGATATAGTCTGGTTTAAGTTCGATTGCTTTTAAATAATATTTTTTAGAACCTTCATAATCATCTGTTTCGGAAGAAATAACTCCTAAATTATATTGTAATTCAGGGTTCATCGGATCTTTTTGTATCGCAACTTCAAGCAATTCTTTAAACTTTGGAGTATCACCCATTGTGTAATAAACATTGGCTTCAGTCAATAATAAATTCAAATCATCGGGAGATTCTGCTCTCGCAACAGCCATGGCTTGAAGTGCTTTTTCATTCTCACCATTTTGAACATAAATAAGTGCGATATTTTTAATTATTTCTGGAAACTTAGACTTGGTCGTTTCATCTCTGGGGTTGATGTGTGATTTAGATTTAACCGAAAGGTCTCTTAAAACCTTACTTCCAAATAATTCTTCAACTTGTGTTTCTTTGTTTGTCGCAAGATAATTTTGTTCTACCCCGGTGTACCCCAGACTTCTCAACTCTTCATACATCGCTAGAGAGCGGTCATACAATTTAGCATTTACAGCAGTGGAAGCGGCATAAAACAAATAAACCGTATCGTTTGGGACTAACTTATAGGCAGATTCAAAATAATCTGAAGAGGTTTTGTAATCCTCTGATTGCAAAAGAGAAGTCCCTTTATTAACCAGGTGTGCTTTTAAGTTTTGGATTTGATTTTTTACTCCTTGCTCCTGTGCTGGTGCAGTTGCCAATTTTAACGCCTCCATAGATTTTTTGATGGTATTAAAATCTGGCTCCCCGTTATTAAGGTAAAAAACACTTCTTAGTAGGTAATATTGACTTTTATATTTATCGTCCATAGAACCTAAAAGGGCTTCAGCAGCATCAAGTGCCACAGCTGCTTTTTCAAAATTCCCCTTATCTAGCTCTTTATCTGCTGTTTTTAATTCTTTTTTTTGAGCAACAACAGAAAATCCTAGGGTTAGTGCGATCGCTAAAACAAAATATTTTTTCATCGTATTTAAGTTTATATAATTAGTGTTATTCGTTATTCTTCTTCTTGAGAATTAATTATTCCACCATCTGTTTCAGCAGCCTTGGTCTCTTCAACACCTTCTTCTGCTATACCTTCAATTGCTTCGATGTCTTCTTCGTCTTCACGCATTACTTTTGCAACGGCAGCGATAGAATCATTTCCTTTAAGGTTAATCAAACGAACTCCTTGTGTTGCACGTCCCATTACTCTTAAATCTTCTACAGCCAATCGAATTGCTACGCCTGATTTATTAATAATCATTAAATCATCTTCATCGGTTACATTTTTAATGGACACTAAATTTCCAGTTTTTTCTGTAATTGAAATGGTTTTAACACCCTTTCCACCTCGATTTGTGATTCTATAATCTTCCAAACTTGATCGTTTACCATAGCCGTTTTCAGATACAACTAATATATTACTTTCCATATCATCCACAGCAATCATTCCGATAACCTCATCCGATTCATGTGCGAGTGTAATTCCTCGAACTCCTGAAGCACCACGACCCATTGGACGAGTTTTAGCTTCTTCAAATCGAATGGCCTTCCCAGATTTCAATGCCAACATAACTTGACTTTCGCCTGTGGTTAGTTTTGCTTCTAGTAATTCATCTTCTTCTTTAATTGTGATGGCATTAATTCCATTGGTTCTTGGTCTAGAATATTGTTCTAAAGATGTTTTCTTAACCTGTCCTTTTTTGGTGGACATGATTACATAATGAGAATTGATGTATTCTTCATCTTTTAAATCTTGAGTACAAATAAACGCTTTGACTTTATCGTCTTGTTCTATGTTAATTAAGTTTTGAATCGCACGTCCTTTAGAAGTTTTAGCTCCTTCAGGTATTTCATAAACTCGCATCCAGAAACATTTTCCTTTTTGAGTGAAAAATAACATATACTGGTGGTTTGTTCCTACAAATAAGTGTTCTAAGAAGTCTTCATTACGAGTCGTAGATGCTTTTTGCCCTACTCCTCCTCTATTTTGAGTTCTATATTCTGTAAGTGACGTACGTTTGATGTAGCCTGCATGCGAAATTGTGATCACAACTTGCTCGTTAGGAATCATATCTTCTATAGACAAATCACCTCCTGCATATTCGATCATCGAACGACGCTCATCACCATACTTATCTTTTACAACTGCAAGTTCTTCTTTGATGATTAGCATACGACGTTCTTTTTTATCAAGAATGTCTTTTAATTCCTCAATTGTTTTCATGATAGCATCGTACTCACCACGTAATTTATCTTGTTCTAAACCTGTTAATTGTCTTAAACGCATTTCTACAATCGCTTTGGATTGTATCTCACTTAATTTAAAACGTTCGATTAATTTTTCACGGGCTTGATCGGCATTAGAAGAACCTCTAATAATGGCAATAACCTCATCGATATTATCTGATGCTATGATCAGTCCTTCTAATATATGAGCACGTTCTTCAGCTTTTCTAAGTTCGTAGGTTGTTCGACGAACAACTACCTCATGACGGTGCTCTACAAAGTGATGAATCATATCTTTTAAATTCAACATCTCTGGGCGTCCATTTACCAACGCAATATTATTCACACTAAAAGAAGACTGAAGTGCTGTGTATTTATAAAGTTTATTTAAAACAATGTTAGGAATGGCATCTCTTTTAAGAACATACACAATACGCATTCCGTTTCGATCCGATTCATCACGAATTGTCGAAATCCCTTCCATTTTTTTATCATTCACCAAATCCGCAGTTTTCTTAATCATGTCTGCTTTATTGACTTGATATGGAATTTCAGTAATAATGATGCACTCACGTCCATTAACTTCCTCGATGTTTGCCTTTCCACGTATCACCACACGACCACGGCCCGTTTTAAAGGCTTCTCTTACACCATCATAGCCATAAATAATTCCTCCTGTTGGAAAATCAGGTGCTTTGACATGTGTAATTAACTCGTCAATCTCAATGTCTGTATTATCTATATATGCCGTAATTCCATCCACCACTTCCGACAAGTTATGCGGCGGCATATTGGTTGCCATACCCACAGCGATTCCTGAAGCACCGTTTACCAATAAACCTGGGATTCGAGTTGGTAACACAGTAGGCTCTTGAAGGGTATCGTCAAAATTTAACTTATGATCAACTGTTTCCTTATCGATATCTGCAAGCATATCTTCCGATATTTTTCGCATTCTGGCTTCTGTATAACGCATTGCTGCCGGACTGTCACCATCAATCGACCCAAAATTTCCTTGTCCATCAACCAACATATAACGTAAACTCCATTCTTGAGCCATACGAACCATGGCATCATAAACAGAGGTATCTCCGTGAGGGTGATACTTACCTAAAACTTCCCCAACAATTCTTGCCGATTTTTTGTGTGCCGTATTGGATCGAACACCAAGTTCATGCATTCCAAACAATACCCGGCGATGCACAGGTTTTAAACCATCCCTAACATCAGGAAGTGCTCTTGACACTATTACAGACATCGAATAATCGATGTAAGCTGACTTCATTTCGTCTTCAATATTAATGGGAATTAACTTTTCACCTTCTATCATTTTTCGCTATATTTTTGTTTATTAAATAACCTAGCTAATATAATACTTTTCAAACTATTACTAAGTGAGTTTTAGCGACTTTTTTCTATCAAATTTATCAACAATTTTAAGGTGCAAAATGGTTAATAAATAGAGGTTTAAAAATTTTGATTTTAATTAGTTTTTACTATCATTTGTATAAATTAAAAATAAAAAGGTATAGTTTTTGATTTAATGCCTTTGAATTTGTAATTTTAACCAAAGAATATTTATGGATGATAATTTTTCCCCCAGAGTTAAAGATGTAATTTCTTTTAGTAAAGAAGAAGCATTACGTTTAGGTCATGATTTTATTGGAACTGAGCACCTCATGCTTGGGCTTTTAAGAGATGGCAATGGCAAGGCAATCGATATTTTAAACGCTTTAGACGTTGATCTAAGTCATTTGCGTCGTAAAGTTGAAATCCTGAGCCCTTCCAACCCCAATATTATAATTACCTCAGACGAGAAAAAAAATCTGCACTTGACACGTCAAGCGGAACGCGCTTTAAAAACAACGTTTTTAGAGGCTAAACTTTTTCAAAATAAATCTATAAATACAGCACATTTACTTTTATGTGTTCTGAGAAATGAAAACGACCCTACAACAAAACTATTAAACAAGCTAAAAGTGGACTACGATAGTGTTAAAGAGCAATTTAAATTTATGATTACGAACGATGATGACTACACAGAAACTCCAAAAGCAACCTCTTTTCCAAGTGAAGGCATGTCTAAAGACGAAAACAAAAACCCTTCTTTAAGTCAAAGCAGTGGGCAAAAAGGAAACAAGAAATCTAAAACTCCTGTTCTAGACAACTTTGGCAGAGATCTTACTGCCATGGCAGAGCAAGGGAAGTTAGACCCTGTTGTAGGACGTGAAAAAGAAATTCAGCGTGTCTCTCAAATTTTAAGTCGTCGCAAAAAAAATAATCCATTATTGATTGGTGAGCCTGGTGTAGGTAAATCTGCCATTGCCGAGGGCTTGGCCATTCGAATCATAAAACGAAATGTCTCTCGAATTTTATTCAATAAACGTGTGGTTACTTTAGATTTGGCCAGCATTGTAGCCGGGACTAAATACCGAGGTCAGTTTGAAGAACGCATGAAAGCGGTAATGAATGAATTGGAAAAAAATGACGACATCATTTTATTTATCGATGAAATACACACCATTGTAGGTGCCGGTGGTGCCACAGGAAGCTTGGATGCTTCTAATATGTTCAAACCCGCATTAGCACGTGGCGAACTGCAATGTGTTGGAGCCACTACCCTTGATGAATACAGACAACATATTGAAAAAGATGGTGCTCTTGAACGTCGTTTTCAAAAGGTAGTCGTAGAACCAACATCGGTTTCTGAAACGATCGAAATATTAAACAACATTAAAAACAAATATGAAGATCATCACAATGTAGAATACACTGAGGAAGCTATTGAAGCATGTGTTAAATTGACCAATCGTTACATGACCGATCGTTTTTTACCAGACAAAGCTATTGATGCCTTGGACGAAGCAGGGTCTAGAGTTCATATCACAAATATTGATGTTCCCGAGCAAATTGTGGAATTAGAATCTCAACTTGAAGAAGTAAAAGCAACTAAAAATTCTGTCGTTAAAAAACAGAAATATGAAGAAGCTGCCAAACTAAGAGATGACGAAAAACGTTTGGAGAAAAGTCTTAAAGAAGCACAAGAAAAATGGGAGGCTGAATCTAAATTAAATCGCATTGTAGTAAATGAAGTGAATGTTGCTGAAGTCGTTTCTATGATGACCAGTATTCCTGTAAACCGTATTGCTCAAAAGGAAAGTAATAAATTATCAAAACTCCCAGAGCTTATAAACGGAAAAGTAATTGGGCAAGACGAAGCAGTTTCAAAGGTGGTGAAAGCGATTCAGAGAAACCGTGCTGGACTTAAAGATCCTAATAAGCCCATTGGTTCATTTATATTTTTAGGACAAACTGGCGTTGGTAAAACACAGCTTGCTAAGGTGCTAGCTAAAGAATTATTTGACAGTCAAGATGCCTTGATACGAATTGATATGAGTGAATATATGGAAAAATTCGCCATTTCAAGATTGGTTGGAGCACCTCCTGGATATGTAGGATATGAAGAAGGCGGACAACTCACCGAAAAAATCCGTCGTAAACCCTATGCAGTCGTTTTACTAGATGAAATTGAAAAAGCACATCCAGATGTATTTAATATGCTCCTTCAAGTGCTTGACGATGGATTTCTAACGGATAGTTTGGGCCGAAGAATTGACTTTAGCAATACAATCATTATAATGACTTCAAATATTGGAGCTCGAAAGTTGAAAGATTTTGGTTCTGGAGTTGGGTTTGGAACCGCCGCTCAAAAATCTCAAGAAAGTTCCAATGCACGTTCTGTTATTGAAAATGCACTCAAAAAAGCTTTTGCTCCTGAATTCCTAAACAGAATTGATGATGTGGTTGTTTTCAATAACTTAGAGCAAGAAGATATCAATCTAATTATTGACATCGAACTTGAAAAACTATTAAAGCGTATTTCAGAACTCGGATATACCCTAAAACTAAGCAAGAAAGCAAAAAGTTTTATTGCCGAAAAAGGATTTGACAAACAATACGGCGCACGACCCTTAAAACGTGCCATTCAAAAATATGTTGAAGATGCACTTGCGGAGGAAATCATTAAATCCAATGCTCATGAGGGAGACACCATCAGTCTTGATGTTGGTAAGGATGAAACTAAGCTAGACATCAAAATAACGTCGCCCAAAACAGCGAAAAAATCCTAACAAACGTTTATACTAGACCCCCGTGCCCGCCGTAGGTGGGCCTAGGTGGGCCGTAGGCAGGTGGGTTTTTAATTTAGTCAAATAACACCTCGTTTTCCAATTCGAGTGTTTGAATAAACTTAATGGCTTTTTCTATATCGTTATGAAGCACTCGATCTTCAATCACTTTTGGGATTTCAGATCTAAAACTAGACAGTATGGCCGTTAGAAATGGAGATGTTTTTTGATTTCTAAAAAATAATGCCTGCGAAGCATTGAGTAATTCAATTGCTAAAATTCGTTCTACATTTTCTAACACTCTATAGGTTTGAGTAGCTGCATTAGCCCCCATACTAACGTGATCTTCTTGTCCGTTAGAAGATACTATAGAATCAACACTGGCAGGTGTTGCCAATTGTTTATTGGCACTTACAATACTTGCGGCTGTATATTGTGGAATCATAAACCCTGAGTTTAATCCCGATTTTTCAACCAAAAAAGAGGGCAACTCTCGCAAACCAGAAACCAATTGATAGGTTCTTCGTTCAGAAATATTTCCCAATTCTGCCATGGCTATTTTTAAAAAATCAAACCCAAACGCTAAAGGTTGACCATGAAAATTTCCGCCAGAAATAATTTTATCATCTTTAGTGAAGATATTAGGATTATCAGTCACTGCATTTATTTCGGTTATAAACGTATTTCTCACAAACATCAAGGTATCTTTTGTGGCCCCATGAACTTGTGGCATACATCGAAACGAATAGGGATCCTGAACATGTTTTTTTGGTTGCTTCATTAACTCGCTACCTTCTAAAAAACCTAAAATTCGATTGGCTGTTTTAATCTGTCCATTGTGAGGACGTACCAAATGTACCAAGGGGTCAAATGGTTCAATTCGTCCATTATAAGCGTCTAATGATAGTGCACCGACAAGGTCTGCAATGTATGATAGTTTAAACGATTTTAATAACGAATGTACGCCGTAGGCAGTCATAAATTGTGTGCCGTTTAACAACGCCAAACCTTCTTTTGATTGCAGTGTGATTGGCGTCCAATCAAAGCGATTTAAAACCTCAGAAGCAGGGGTCTGAACTCCTTTATACCATACCTTCCCTTCGCCAATAAGTGGCAATGCCAAATGTGCCAGAGGAGCAAGATCACCTGAAGCTCCCAAAGATCCTTGGGTGTATATAACAGGTAAAATATCGTTGTTATAAAAATCAATCAAACGTTTCACGGTCTCTAACTGAATACCACTATGTCCATAACTCAAGGATTTAATCTTTAACAAAAGCATCAGTTTTATGATGGGTTTTGGAACAAGCTCGCCAGTGCCACATGCATGAGAACGGACTAAATTTTCTTGTAATTTTGTAAGGTTTTCAGAGTGAATACGCACATCACATAACGCTCCAAATCCAGTATTGATTCCATAAATAGGGTCAGAAGATGCCTCGATTTTTTGATCTAAATAATCGCGACAGTTTTGAATTTTTTGGATCAATTCATCCGAAAGTTCAATGGATGAACCTTCTAATGTAAGGGTTTTAAGTCTTGATAAGCTTAAGGGTTTTGAACTTATAATATGCATTTATTCGTATTTGTCAGTATCAAATTTGAACAATCCTTAATAAATATGCAAATAATTGGTAATTTTTTAATTATTTAAGAGGATTCACTTCGTTTATAAAATCAATTTAATCTTATAAAGAACTGGGGATTTAGAAACTTACAAAAATTTGCTTAATTGTAATTCATTAATTCCTTCGTGAGAAGTGTGCGCAATTGCTTTACCATTTTTGATAACAATCACTTGTGGAGATTGGTGTTGCACTTCAAACTGTTGAGCAATAGCGTTAGAAATTTCACGATAGCTCAATAGATCTAAATAATACGCTCCAAATTCATTTGATGAATATCCGAAATGTGCTATAAAATCTGCGAGCACAAAACGACTGATGCTACAACGTGTCGAATGCTTAAATATTAATTGAGGAGTTTTAAAAGAGGAACTTATAATGACTTCTAATTGATCTGCAGATTCAAGTTGTTGACCCGGCCAGTTTGACTCTTGTGTTTCAGAGTTGAATAGTGAATTGAAAATCCCCATAGTATGAAATAAAATTTTTACAGCAAACTGACTAAAAGTCAGCTGATTAGGTTTAATAATGTCATTTTGACATTGTAAAAAAAATGGTAAGGTTATTGAAAATCAACTAACAAAAAAACCCATTATGAACTTTGACAATTATACGATAAAAACACAAGAAGCCCTACAACATGCACAACAAATTGCGCAAAGCTACGGGCATCAACAAATTGAAAACGAACATCTATTCAAAGCGATTTACGAAGTAGATCAAAACGTATTGCCGTTTCTTTTCAAAAAAATAAATCTAAACAAAGATCTCTTATTACAAATTTTAGAGAAAGAACTCGAATCTTTTCCTAAAGTTAGTGGAGGTGATATCATGCTTTCACGGGATGCAATGAAATCACTCAACGAAGCCGCTATTCTTGCTAAAAAATCGGGAGGTGAATTTGTAGCAATAGAAGATTTGTTTTTAGCGATTTTTAATTCCAAAAGTAAAATCTCACAGATCCTAAAAGATCAAGGAGTTTCTGAAAAAGACCTTAAAGCTTCAATTGCAAGTTTAAGAAAAGGGAATTCTGTACAATCTAAAAACCAAGAAGATACTTATAATTCGCTGAATAAATATGCCAAAAACCTTAACCAAATGGCTAAAGACAATCGCTTAGATCCTGTTATAGGACGCGATGAAGAAATTAGGCGGATTCTTCAAATCCTCTCCAGACGTACCAAAAACAATCCTATTTTGGTAGGTGAACCTGGGACTGGAAAAACCGCAATTGCTGAAGGATTAGCACACAGAATTATTGCCGGTGATATTCCAGAAAACCTAAAAGACAAAGAGATTTTTGCACTCGACATGGGAGCCTTAATCGCGGGAGCAAAATATAAAGGAGAGTTTGAAGAACGTTTAAAAGCGGTTATCAAAGAAGTAACCGAAAGTGAAGGCGATATTGTACTTTTCATTGATGAGATACATACTTTGGTAGGTGCAGGAGGCGGAGAAGGTGCTATGGATGCAGCTAATATTTTAAAACCTGCTTTGGCTCGTGGCGAACTGCGAGCAATTGGTGCAACAACCCTAGATGAGTACCAAAAGTACTTTGAAAAAGACAAAGCTCTTGAAAGACGATTTCAAAAAGTGGTGGTTAATGAACCTGATACTGAAAGTGCTATTTCAATTCTTCGAGGTATCAAAGAGAAGTATGAGACCCATCATAAAGTACGAATTAAGGACGAGGCTATTATTGGGGCGGTCGAGCTTTCTACCCGCTACATTAGTAATCGTTTTTTACCCGACAAAGCCATTGATTTAATGGATGAAGCTGCCTCAAAACTACGAATGGAAATCAACTCTAAACCCGAAGAATTAGATGTACTGGATCGAAAAGTCATGCAATTAGAAATAGAGATTGAAGCTATTAAACGCGAAAAGGATGAATCAAAACTTAAATCGCTTCGAGCAGACTTGGCAAATATCAAAGAAGACCGTAACAGTTTAGAGGCGAAATGGCGAAGTGAAAAAGAGCTTGTAGAAACAATTCAAACTAGAAAATCTGATATCGAGAATTTTAAAAATGAAGCTGAAAGAGCTGAACGTGATGGCGATTACGGGAAGGTAGCTGAAATTCGTTACGGAAAAATAAAAGACGCTGAAACAGAGTTGCAAAGCCTTCAAAAAGAGTTGGCTAAAAATCAACAAACTGCTTTAATAAAAGAGGAAGTCACTTTTGAAGATATTGCTGAAGTAGTCGCAAAATGGACTGGGATTCCAGTCACAAAAATGATTCAATCTGAGCGTGAAAAACTTTTAAAACTAGAAAAAGTACTCCACAAACGCGTGGTTGGACAAAATGAGGCTGTCACAGCAGTCAGTGATGCCGTTCGCCGAAATAGAACGGGCCTACAAAACCCGCACAAACCGATTGGTACATTTTTATTTTTAGGCACTACGGGGGTGGGAAAAACAGAACTCGCAAAAACATTAGCAGCGTATTTGTTTGATGATGAAGATGCACTCACACGTATTGATATGAGTGAATACCAAGAACGTCATGCTGTGAGTCGTTTGGTAGGAGCACCTCCGGGGTATGTAGGTTATGAAGAAGGAGGTCAATTAACAGAAGCAGTGCGACGAAAACCGTATTCGGTAGTTTTATTGGATGAAATTGAAAAAGCACATCCAGATACATTTAATATATTATTACAAGTTCTGGACGAGGGCCGATTGACAGACAATAAGGGCCGTATTGCGGATTTTAAGAATAGTATTATTATCATGACTTCTAATCTTGGAAGTGAGCTAATTCAAGAAAAATTTGATACGATTCCAGATGTTGATATTGCTTTGGAAGCTGCTAAAGAGGAGGTTTTAGGACTGTTAAAAAAGGTGGTGAGACCCGAGTTTTTAAATCGAATCGATGACACTGTCTTGTTCAGCCCCTTGACAAATAAAGATATTGAGGCGATTGTGAGTTTACAACTAAAAAAGGTGGCTACACTCATTAAAAAACAAGGTATTACTTTTGACACAACCGAAGATGCAATCTACTATTTAGCCAAAAAAGGTTACCAACCTGAGTATGGTGCACGTCCCGTAAAACGCATCATTCAAAAAGAAGTTTTGAACGCTTTAAGCAAAGAGCTTTTGGCAGGTACAATTACAAAAGACAGTATCATTTTACTGGATGTTTTTGAAGATCAGATTGTATTTAGGAATCAAACAGATTTAATTTCAAATACCGTGTAACAAATTACACTTAAAGTCGTCTTATAAGTGTTGGTTGGTTTATTAAAAAGCAATGCAAACTCTATATTTTAGAATTGCATTGCTTTTTTTGTTTATAGACTATAAATAATAACTAGTTGTTTATAAAAAACGTCTCTTAAAGTACTCATAAATTGTAGATGCGTTTTAGCAATCGATTGAAATTTTGCTTAGTTTTGACCACTGATGAAAAAATCTGTTAATATATTAAATAAAAAAGCCCGCTTTACGTATGAACTTTTAGATACGTACACTGCCGGTATTGTATTAACTGGGACTGAAATCAAATCGATTCGGGAGAGTAAGGCTTCCATTACTGAAAGTTTTTGTGAGTTTAATTTAAGAGGTGAACTTTTTGTAATTAATATGACCATTCAAGAATATGGTTTTGGGAATCATTACAACCATGCTCCCAAGGCTCAACGGAAGTTATTACTCAATAAGAAAGAACTCAAAAAGCTTGAAAAAGAGGTGAAAAATACGGGATTGACAATTGTCCCTCTAAAACTTTTCATCAATGAGAAAGGATTTGCAAAACTAAAAATCGCCCTTGCAAAGGGTAAAAAACTTTTTGATAAACGTGAGACCATCAAAGATCGTGATAATAAACGCGATTTAGATCGAGTGAAAAAGAATTTTAAGTAGGCCATTTTACAGGTCTCAAAATTTACAAGTTTTAAAAATGGATTACTTTTTGAAAACCAATAAAGATCAAACGTGTTAAATTATAAACCCACAATCGAAAATATGCGTTATTTGTTTGTATTTTTTTTTTGTTCCTTGTCCGTTTCTGCCCAACTCAAAGGCACTATCACAGAACTTGACAACCAACCCATTCCTTTTGTTAATGTTTACATTGAAAATTCCTATACAGGAACTACCTCAAATGAGCAAGGCCGTTACGAATTAGCAGTGCCAAACCCTGGAAAATACACTATTGTCTTTCAGATTTTAGGGTTTAAAACACAAATCAAAACTATTGAAATTAAAACAGCTCCTTATACTTTAGACATCACTTTATTAGAAGAAAACATCTCCTTAAATGAAGTTGTGATATCATCCAAAGAAAATCCTGCCAATCGAATCATACGTTCTGCGATTGCCGCACGAAAAGCACAATTAGAAAAAATCAATTCCTATTCCGCCGATTTTTATTCCAAAGGAATTATCCGACTCAAAGATGTGCCTAAAAAATTCCTAGGACAAGAAGTAGGCGATTTGGACGGTGTGCTAGACTCGACACGTTCGGGGATTTTGTATTTATCTGAAACCGTTTCAAAACTAAATTATGAAAAACCAGATAAGCTTTCAGAAAAAATTATAGCCTCAAAAGTGAGTGGTGATTCCAATGGGTTTAGTTTCAACAACGCTAGTGATGTCGATTTTAATTTTTATAACAACACTATTAATCTGAATTCTGATATTGTGTCACCAATTGCCGATTATGCGTTTAATTATTACACCTACAAACTGGAGGGAATTTTTTATGATAATGGAGGACGGTTGATTAATAAAATTAAATTGATTCCAAAACGTGAAAACGACCGTGTATTTTCGGGGGTTGTCTATATTGCAGAAGATCAGTGGGGGCTTTATGGGCTCGAACTTAGCGTCACTGGGGAGCAGATTCAATCGCCTGCTGTAGATGTGATTACTTTTAAACAGAACGCTTCCTACGACGACGAAAGTGACTATTGGGTCCTACGCTCCCAAACAATTAGTTTTAAATTTGGGTTTTTAGGGTTTAAAGGGAATGGTAGTTTTGTAGCCAATTATTCCAAGTATAAATTGAATCCAGATTTTGAGAAATCAGTATTTTCGAATGAAATTTTAGCCTTTGAGCCCGAAGCAAACAAAAAAGATTCAACCTATTGGAATACCCTCAGACCTGTCCCATTAACTTCGGAAGAATTTAAAGATTACATTAAAAAAGATAGTATTCAAATTTTATATAAATCAAAAACATACCTCGATTCTCTTGATGCAAGTCAAAATAAATTTAAACTTGGAAACTTAATATCGGGATATTCTTACGAAAACTCTTTTGAAAATAAAGTATTTAGCATCAGCAGTCCATTGAGTGGGTTGAACTTTAATACGGTCCAGGGATACAACTCTAATTTAGATATCAATTATACGAAACGCTATGATGAATATAAAAAATACCTGTCGCTTGAAAATCAGCTAAATTATAGTTTTGAAACCCAAAAACTTAGAGGAACGGTAGGTTTTAAATATAAGTTTAACAATATCAACGACTTGAATGTCGGATTTAGTGCGGGTATAAAAGTACAGCAATTTAACGATCAAGAACCTATATCGAGATTAATGAATGATTTGAGCAGCTTGCTTTTTGAGGAAAATTATATGAAGTTATTTGAAAATCGGTTCATCAAACTAAATTATGGACAGGAGCTTTTTAATGGATTTCGATTTGGGACGGCACTGAGTTTTGAAAACCGCAGAGGACTCTTTAATAACACGGATGATACATTCATTAATTCCGATGACAAATCCTATACGAGTAACAATCCATTAGAGCCTTTAAATTTTGAGTCCACCCCCTTTGAAAATCATAATATTCTTAAATTTAAGTTCAAAGGAGCGTTTCGATTCGGACAAAAATACCTCAGCTACCCAGGAAGTAAAATCAACATAACGAACCCAAAATATCCGAAACTAAATTTTAGTTTCGAAAAAGGATTTGGAGCTACTAATTCCAACTACAATTACGAGCATTTGAGTATCGACCTTTCACAAAATTTTAGTCTTGAAAATAAAGGAGATTTTAGCTATAAACTCTTGAGTGGTACGTTTTTTGGGGGCGCATCTCTGGCGTTTATGGATGCGAAGCACATCAATGGAAATCAAACCCATGTAAACCTTGATGGTTCTTATATGTCAAGTTTTAAAAATGTTGGGTATTATGATTTTAGCACCTCCGAAAATTATTTAGAATACCACCTAGAACATGATTTTAAAGGGTATATATTAGGTAAAATACCCTTTATAAATAAACTGAATTACAACTTAATTTTAGGAGTTCATGGGTTTACATCAGACAATCAAATACCTTATAACGAATTCAGTGTGGGTGTGAATAATATTGGCTGGAAAAAATACCGTTTTTTAAGAGTTGATTATGTGCGATCCTACCACTCTGGATTTGTAAATGACGGCATTTTATTTGGAATTAGCCTCTAGTTTTTATTTTCTAAAAGAGGTACAAACTTAAAGTTTCCTAATTCATGTTTTTCAAATTCCTTGGGACCTTTCCGAATATAGAGTGTCATTATTTGGTCTTCATCCCCAACAGGAATAACCAACCGCCCTCCTACTTTTAGTTGAGCGAGCAAGGGTTTAGGAACAAAAGGTGCACCAGCAGTGACAATTATGCTGTCAAAAGGCGCTTCTTCTTTCAGTCCTTTATACCCGTCTCCAAAAATTAAGCGTTTTGCTACATAGCCTATTTTTGGTAAAAATTGACTGGTTTTTTTAAATAATTCCAACTGGCGCTCAATACTATATACATGGGCTCCCAACACACATAAAACCGCTGTTTGATATCCACTTCCAGTTCCAATTTCAAGGATTTTATCACCAGATTTAACTTCTAACAATTCCGATTGAAATGCAACGGTATAAGGCTGTGAAATGGTTTGATTGGCTCCAATTGGAAAGGCCTTATCTTGATAGGCATGGTCTAAAAAGCTAGAGTCTATGAATAAATGGCGTGGAATAGAACCAATAGCACCGAGGACTGCTTGATTTTTAATTCCTTTATCAACCAAGGTATTTACCAATTGCTGACGAAGTCCTTTATGCCTAAACGTATCTTTCAATGAAGTTTAATTTCTGAAATAAGAAGATTGTTATTAATAAAAGTAAAGATAGAATAAACAGGAGAGTATTTCAAATTAATATGAGATTTTTGAATTAAATATTCGTAAACATTAATTATTTTAATAAATAGTGGAAACAATATAAAATCAGTACCGAGTGAACCCCAAAAAAACATTTAACATTCATTAATAATCTAGTTAGTCGACTGATTTATAATAAAATTTTGTTAGGATATTCGAAATGGGATAAAAAAATCATAGTTTTACAAAAAAATCATATTATGAAGCTAAAAGCAGGCGTCTTAGGTGCTGGACATCTAGGAAAAATACATCTTAAACTACTTCAGCAATCTGAAAAATATGAACTTGTAGGGTTTTATGATCCTGATGCCTCTAACGGACAAAAAGTAGAAAGCGAATTTGGCTACACCTTTTTCAATTCCTTAGAAGCACTTATAGATGCTGTAGATGTGGTTGACATTGTAACCCCTACGCTTTCTCATTTTACATGTGCCATCAAAGCCATCACCAAAGGCAAACATATTTTTATTGAAAAACCAATCACCAATACTGTTGAAGAAGCCGAACAAATTCGTTTGTTGGTTTCTGAAAACAACCTCAGAGGTCAGGTTGGACATGTAGAACGTTTTAACCCCGCATTTAAAGCCGTTAAAAACGATATTCAATCCCCTATGTTTATTGAAACACATCGATTGGCCGAATTTAATCCCCGTGGAACCGATGTTCCTGTTGTGTTAGATTTAATGATACATGATATTGATATTATATTAAGTGTTGTAAAATCACCCGTCAAAAACATTACGGCTAGTGGTGTATCTGTAATCAGTGAAACTCCTGATATTGCCAATGCACGTATTGAGTTTGAAAATGGATGTGTTGCCAACCTAACAGCAAGTCGTATTTCTATGAAGAATATGCGTAAAAGCCGCTTTTTCCAAAAAGATGCTTACATCAGTATTGACTTTTTAGAAAAACAAGTAGAAGTGGTAAAAATGAAAGATGCTCCAGAAACACCCGGAGATTTTGATATGATATTACAAAATGCTGAAGGAATTAAAAAACAAATCTATTTTGAAAACCCAGAAATCGAACCTAATAATGCCATTTTAGACGAACTAGAAAGTTTTGCTGACGCCATTAATGAAAACACAAAACCAGTTGTAACTCTTAGAGATGGAACGGAAGCACTTAGAGTTGCATATCAAATTATAAATTGTTTTTAGTACTTAAAAATAGAGACAGATGAAAAATATTGCAGTTATTGGAGCCGGAACTATGGGAAATGGAATCGCTCATACCTTTGCACAAGCAGGTTTTAAAGTTCAATTAATAGATCTCAATGAAACAGCGCTTACTAAAGCGATTGCAACAATTACTAAAAATTTAGACCGCTTAGTCGCTAAAGATAAAATAGACGAAACTAAAAAAACTGAAACATTAGCCAATATTTCAACCTTTACAAGTATTACAGAAGGTGTTGAATATGCAAGTCTGGTTGTAGAAGCCGCTACGGAAAATGTGGATTTGAAACTTAAAATATTCAAGCAATTAGACCAGGCATGTCCAGAAGACACCATACTGGCCACAAATACCTCGTCTATATCCATTACGCAAATCGCTGCACAAACCTCCAGACCAGATCGTGTCATTGGAATGCATTTTATGAACCCTGTTCCAATCATGAAATTAGTGGAAATTATTACGGGTTATAGCACTTCCAAAGAAGTTGAAGAATTCATTATAAATCTGACAACTAAAATTGAAAAAACCCCAGTTATTGTGAATGATTACCCTGGATTTGTAGCCAATCGGATTTTAATGCCCATGATTAATGAAGCTATCGAAACGTTATTTACGGGAGTTGCGGGAGTTAAAGAAATTGATACGATTATGAAACTTGGAATGAGTCATCCTATGGGATCTCTGGAGTTGGCCGATTTTATCGGACTCGATGTTTGTTTGTCAATTATGGAAGTGATGCATGAAGGTTTTAAAAACCCTAAATATGCTCCAAACCCACTTTTAGTAAATATGGTACGTGCTGGAAAGTATGGCGTCAAATCCGGAGAAGGTTTTTACGATTATTCAAAAGAACGGAAAGCCGTTACTGTTGCTGCTCAATTTTCTTAAATTCGTTCCAAATTCATTCCAAATTTATTCCTGAAAATCAATGGCAAAAATCAATCCTTTTCAAGCGGTTCGTCCTACAAAAAAAAACGCTAGAAATTTTAGTTCCAGATCTTACAAAACATATTCTAAGATCGAACTAAATAAAGAATTAAAAGAAAACCCTACTTCTTTTTTGAGCATTATAAACATCAAAAAAGACCCCTCTTTTTCATCTGAGAAATCAAAGCGGTATGAATTAGTGAAAAAACGATATGAAGCGTTTAAAACCTCAAACATATTAATTAAGGATGCAATTCCCTCCTATTATATTTATGAAACCGTACAAGCCAACGGTCACTTGTTTTGCGGGGTCATTGCAACGGCTAGTGTGGAGGATTATGAAGCTCAAATCATCAAAAAACACGAAGCTACAATTGCAAAACGTGAAACTACTTTTAAAAATTATTTAAAAACAGTTCGGTTCAATGCGGCGCCGGTATTGCTCACTTATAAAGACGATTTAACTGTGGAAAATAGCATTCAAAATGCTAAAAAAAAGGCTTCAGAGTTTAATTCATGGACCACTGAAAATGAAACCCATAAACTTTGGTGTGTTGATGATGCAGAAACGGTGCAGCGTATTCATAACGCATTTCAAAACGTTTCTGTGCTTTACATCGCTGATGGACATCACCGTTCCGCATCTTCAGCACTTTTAGCACGCGAACTAAAATCTGAAGAACTCACAACAACTGATGCTTCTTATAATTATTTTTTAAGCTATTTAATTCCAGAAAGCCAACTCAAAATATGTGATTACAACAGAGTAATTACTGACTTAAACGGCTTAAGCAGCAAAGCTTTTTTGGAAAAAATTAGTGTTGATTTTGAGATCGAAAATAAAGGTAATGAACCTTACAAAAGCTCCAAACGAC
>Ga0206129_10001960_pt1 | contig 26646 bp, 21 predicted proteins | sample Helgoland_Spring_8_FD_148616 | JGI IMG/M metagenome (GOLD analysis project Ga0206129, IMG submission 148616) | Pelagic subsurface seawater microbial communities from Kabeltonne, Helgoland, North Sea - Helgoland_Spring_Bloom_20160502_2 | ecosystem: Environmental > Aquatic > Marine > Epipelagic ...
TCTTAAGGCTTAAAGAGTGGGGTCGTGATTGTGTTAAGCACCTACATGGGATGTTCGCATTCGCTATTTATGATCATGCTCAAGCTAATGTCTTTCTTGCGCGTGACAGAGCTGGTGAAAAACCTTTGTTCTACAATATTAGTAAGGGTGAACTTCGTTTTGCTTCGGAATTAAAGGCATTGACCTCTGATCCAAATTTTTCAAAATGTGTAGATCGAAGAGCATTCGATTGTTATCTCAGTATGGGCTATATTCCAGGTGATCTATGCATTCTTGAAGGCGTTAATAAATTACCAGCAGCTCATACTTTGAACTTCAACCTTAAAGATGGTTCATTTAAAATTTTGCGTTATTGGGATTTACCTGACCTAACATCAGTAGATTATTGTCAGGATGACCTGCTTGATGAGCTTGAAAATCTTTTAGAGGCCTCTGTACGACGACAGCTTGTTGCAGATGTGCCAGTAGGTTTGTTGTTGAGTGGAGGTGTTGATTCAAGCCTAATCACCGCGCTGGCTGCTCGCAGTGAGTCAAAAATCAAGACTTTTACAGTAGGTTTTAGTGGGAATAAGGATTATGACGAAAGTGCTCATGCTCAACTTATTGCGCAACATTTTGATACTGACCACACACTATTGGAAGCTGGCGATGTAAAGCCTGAGATAATGTCTTTATTGGCTAGACAATACGACGAACCTATAGTTGATTCTTCAATGATTCCGACCTTTTTGGTTAGTCAGCAGATCGGAAAGCACTGTAAAGTTGCTCTTGGTGGCGATGGTGGTGATGAATTATTTGGTGGATATTATTCAGCAAGCCGAATGGCTGCTTTGCAACAATATTATTCATGGATACCACAGCCATTGAAGCAGAAAATATCTCAAGCTGGAGTTTCCATACTGCCAATTGAAGCTAAAGGGCGTCATTTTTTTAACCATCTAGGTGCTGATATCAGTAAAGATATTCCTCCATTTATGCCAAAATTTGATCGATATGCACGCACTAAAATCCTAGATCTCCACTCCAAAGGCTGGCCATTCGTGGCAGATAGTATTCGTAAGAGTCGTATTCCAGAGCATTCGGATCCAGTACAGAGAATAACAAGATTCGATTTTGCTAACTATATGGCTGAAGACATTTTAGTTAAAGTGGATCGAGCAAGCATGCTAAATTCCTTGGAAATAAGATCACCATTTCTTGATGTCTCTGTTATCGAATTTGCTTATCGAAAAGTACCATCTAAGCTGAAAGCAACATCATTAGATAGAAAAATCCTCCTCAAAAAATTAGCATCACGTTTATTGCCACCCGAGTTTGATAAGCAGCGTAAAATGGGCTTCGGAATTCCTCTTGATAGCTGGCTATCAAGAGGCCCTTGGCGACGTTCGTTTGAAGAAGTGCTCTTGGATTCTGGCTCGACATTTTCGAGGAACGAGGTCCTGAAACTATTCCGAAGCCTTGATAACGGCCGTCCAGTCAAAGAGCATTTGTTTTGCTTAATGCAGTTCGAATTGTGGCGAAAGGAATATAACGTAACTATATAACTCAAAGTCTTGTTCGCCAAACTCTAATTTTTTTTAAACACTCCACACGGTAATCATTATGGATCTTTCTAACTTTATTTGTCCAATAACAAAACAGTCACTTCAGAAGAGCGAAAACACATTGATAGCTCATGATGTTTGTCATGAGATTAAGGGTGACATTCCGCGCTTCGTTGCTTCGGATAACTATGCAGAGGCCTTCGGTTTGCAGTGGAATACATTTAAGCTCACTCAGTTCGATTCATATACGAATTCTCCGGTTACGGAGAAGCGACTAGAGCAGGCTTTTGGGCGACCACTATCTTCATTAACTGGCAAACGTATTTTGGAAGCTGGATCGGGGGCTGGCCGTTTTACCGAAATTCTACTGAAATATGGTGCGCTCGTATATTCATTCGATTTCAGTAACGCAGTTGAGGCAAACTACGAAAATAATATGCCTAATGAAAAACTCACCGTATTTCAGGCCGATATAGAGAATATTCCTTTTCAGAATGATTTTTTTGATGCGGTGCTATGTCTTGGGGTTCTGCAGCATACTCCGAGCACTAGATTGAGTCTGAAAGAGCTTTCTAGAGTCCTCAAGCCAGAGGGAGAATTGGTATGCGATCACTATAAATATCATATGGGTATGTTTACCTCAACTTATCTAATCTGGTGGTTTATAATTAAGCAGTTTGACTCTGTACGACAATTACAAATTACAGATTGGCTAACTCGTTTTTTCTTCCCCATACATTGGAAATTTCGTGAAAATCGATATGCTCAAATACTATTGCGAAGGATATCACCAATTAATTTTTATTATGGACGATATGACTTGCCTAAGAATATTCATTTAGAATGGTCACTGCTGGATACACATGATCGTAATACAGATCACTATAAACGTCATATTACTCAGAAAGGTTTCGAGAAAGTTTTGCAAAATTTGGGATACACTAACTACTCAGTTTTTTTAGGTGGAACAGGTTACGTATGTAAAGCTCAAAAGGCAGTAGAAGATGAATTGTGACAAGAAATCACGGATAGCTATTATCGGCAATATGAATAACGCTGGATTTGTCATTATGCGTTATTTACGTGACCTTGGTGCAGATGCTTACCTCCTGACTTTTTCAACAGATGGAAGTGATAATCTTTCCCATTTTGCGCCAGAATCAGATACTTGGGATATTGATCGATGGACGCCTTTTATTCGCCATTTAAAAGTACCGAACAATTCGGGTGCACTTATTGGTGGTTTACCTTATTTTGGTTCTAGATCTTCAGGTGTTTTAAAAAAAGACTTACTCTTAAACTATGATTTTTTTATTGGCTCTGGCTCAGCTCCAGCCTTGTTTGAAAAAATGAATTTAAAACTGGACATTTTTTGGCCCTATGGCGCCGGAATTGAGTTTTACGGTGACCTTGAATTTAAAGTTAAGAGTAAATCATCACTTTTACGCAGATTAGTTTATAGCTACATCCGAAGGTTACAATCAAATGGTATTAGTAACACAAGATATTGTCTTAATGCAGAGATGAGCATAACAAAAGATTCTTTTGAAGAGATCGGCAAGTCATTTTTGCGACTTCCAGTTCCAGCTATTTATAACCGTGAGGAAGTTAGGCAGGCAATATTGCGTCCAAAAATTTCTGATGTTATTGAACAAATAGAGTCCTACGATTTCTCCATATTTAATTGCTCCCGCTTACTTTGGGATAAAAATACCCTAATGTCTGAAGCGGGTGAAAACTGGAGAAGTTTTAGTAAAAATAGCGATTGGCTCTTTATTGGTTTTGCCCAATTTATTCGCGAAAATCCTCTGGCCCGATCTGTTCTAGTTTGCGTTGAATATGGACCAGATATTCATGCGACAAAACAGCTTGTTAGTGATTTAGGTATTGAACAGCATGTTATTTGGCTTCCTATTCTTCAGCGTAAAGAAATTATATTACTATTAAAAGCTTGTGATATTGGCGTCGGTGAATTTTATACTGATCCTGGAGTTATTTGGGGGGGGACTGGTTGGGAGGTATTGTCTTGTGGCAAACCGTTTCTTCAAGGTTTTAATTTTTCAAAGGAGTCCTTTGAGTCCGAGTTTGGTTATCCGCCACCCCCAATTCTTGATGTAAAATCAAGTCGGGATGTCGCTCATCATCTTAGTTCTCTTTTCAGCAATGTTGATAGACGTAACGCCATTCATAAAGAAATGTCTGATTGGTTCAAACGTTATAATGGAATAGGCCTTGCCAAACAGTGGCTTAGTTTACTTCAGAAGAATGATGAGGAGATATGAGGCTACCAAATAAACTGAATCAGTTTGAACGATTTAAATTTCTTCTAAATGATGCTGCGGTTTATGGGCTGGGTGGAGCACTCAATAAATTGCTAGCACTCTTTACATTTCCATTGCTGGCGAGATATTTTTCATTAGAGCAGTTTGGTGTCATTGATTTATTAAATACAATAGTTGTACTTTTAATTACTTTTTTAGTTTTTGGTCAAGATTCTGCAGTCGCGCGTTTTTTTTATGATGACGAAAACTCTAGTCGTCGACGTCAAGTAGTAAGCCAATCACTGGCATTTCAAATCATTATTTTCGTTCTTGTCTGTTCTATCTTATGGTTTAATAGCGCCTCAATCGCAGATATATTATCTCTAACAACTGACGGAGAGCTAATAGTAAAATTTATAATTCTTCAGGCTCCTTTTTTTGTGTTTATAAATTTCTCGCAAGGATTACTAAAATGGACCTTTAATCGCAAGCATTTTTTGTTTATCTCTGTTGGATCTACTATTGCTACTTTGATTGGTCTAGTGCTTGGGGTTACTCTGTTTGAATTAGATATTGCCGGTGTTTTTACTATTTATTTTATAGTAAGAGGAACTTTTGGGCTGCTAGGTATTTATTTGGTTAGACAGTGGATAACTATGCCAAATAATTTCCGGATACTAAAAGATATGCTGCCTTTTGCAATACCATTTGGGTTGATATGTATAGCAGCATCATTTTTGCCTGTTTTTGAACGCAATGTAGCCCTGAATTATATTGGTGCTGAGGAGCTAGGATTATTCGCCGCTGGAGCTAAAATAGCTCTGATTATAGGTTTTCCAATATACGCTTTTGAAACAGCTTGGGGGCCATTTTCATTATCAATATTTAAGGAGAATGATGCGACAAAAACATATCAGCTCATGCTGCCAATTTTTACAGCATTTATTTGTTGTACCTCCTTATTTCTGACATCAATTTCTGAGTTTTTATTAATTTTATTGGTATCAGATAAGTATGCTGGAGCAGGAATAGTAGTGTTCGCACTTAGCTTAACTAAAGCGATTGAATCAATTGGAGGCGTCACAGGACTCGGTATAACCTTAGCAAAAAAATCGTATGTAAAATTATATAGTTACCTACTTTTGATTTTGGTTGCTTTTCTCATCTTACCTCTTTTATCAAAAAACTTTGGTTTGTCTGGTCTAGCTTTTGGTAGTCTTATTGCAATGGGGGCTTGGGCTATTATGGAAACATACCTATCCCAAAGGATCCATCCTATTGAATGGAGATTTGCTATCACAATTCTAATTTTATTGATAACAGTTATCTTTGGTTTTTTACATCACATTACCTTAGATTCTTATTTATTTAAAGGAGTAAGTTTTATTCCTTTACTTGGCATTTTATCAATAATGTTTCTTACATGGTTTAAGGTTTTTAATGTTGCTGAACGAAGCTCCTTGACTAATTCTTTATTTCAAAAAATTAGGCATTGATATTTAATGATTATGTTAGTCAAACTAATCTCAATCCATGTCCTTTCCATCATAGTTTTTGGCGTAACGGGGAATGTTTCTATCGCTATTTTCTCTTTTCTCACGCTATCATGTCATTGGTTAGCAATATCTAGATTTCTTCAAGAACCTAGTCTTGAACGTTCACGTAATATTTTAATGCTTTATTCTTTCTTGCTATGCCTAATATCAATTATTTCTTACAAACAGAGTGTAATTATTGGAGGAGAATTATTACCTTATCTGAATGGAAGTGATGGTGAAGGTTATTTTGAGAATGCACTAGAACTAATTGGTGGAGGCAAGTTAGAGCAATTAGGATTTTTGGGAGGTACATATTTTGGCTATCAAATCATTTTATCATTGTTATTTGATATCTTTGGAGTAAATTTATTTTTAGGCTTGTTGCTTAACAATACATTGCTTGTATTAACTGTTTTGTTGGTTGTTAAGGTGACTTGGATTTTAACAGAGGATAATAAAAGTAGTTTTTATTCTGCCGTGGCTTTTATATTAACTACAAAGTTTATCTATTACTCGAATGCCTTGCTTAAAGATCCCTTCCTAACCTTTGGAGTTGCATTGGTTTTATACATGGTTGCTCAGATCCATATTCGAAAAACAATGATGCCATCATCTTATCTAGCATTAATTTCTGCAGCTTTAATTTTTGGGGTCATGCGTCAACCCATGCTTGTCCTAATTCCACTTAGTTTCATTCTACTCGGTCGTACAATTTTAAAGTCTATTTGGCTACCTGGAATAATATTTTTTCTAATAGGAACATCATTCTTTGCTTTTATTGGTTCGGTCACTAATAATATTTTGTCACCTGAGCTTATTATTAATATAGTTTCCGATAACCAGCTATTATCAAAAGCGGCTGATGATGGGACTAATATTGATGGAATAGTCGGAAGGGTCTCTTCTGCCTATGGTGAGTTACCCATGTTGATCCGTATGCTTCTAGTGGCTATACCTGGAACTTTGCAGTTTATTTTGCCATTCAACTTTTGGAGTACCAATTTTTTCACCGATCACTTTATCAATTTTTTTAATACTAATTTGAATATTGTTTGGTATTTATTTGTTGGTGTGTTCATGATCTATGGAATAATCTTTTGGAGGCGACTACCAAAGAATATGACAACACGATTATTCTTGTTTGGCGCTATGGCATATTTAGCTCACGCCTTTGTTTTTGGAGGAGTAGTACCTAGATATGCAAGCCCATATCTTGTACTAATGTTCCCGACAATTGGGTCTTTGATGAGTTCTTTAGTGAATAAAAACGGAGACTATATCCACATCAGGAACTTTTTTCAAAGCTATTACTTTTTGGTTTTTTTTGCGGGCATAATGTTTATCTCTCTTTCAATCACCCGTTATGCCTAAATATAATTCTATAAAGAAAGAAAATTGTCGATCAATTATCGTTGTCGGTAATGGTTCTATTGGCGTTGCAGAAAAGAATAGATTATTTATTTCTAACCATACTGGCGATCTCTTGCGGCAACTTAAATCACGTGGATATACCCCAACTTATATGGCACCAGCTTCTTTGTATGATTCTAATTCTGACCTTTTGAATTTCGATCTTAACCAATATGGAATTAGAAGTTCTGTTCTGAATAAAAGCAATTTATTTGGATTAGTTCGAGTTCTTTGTTCTGAAATATGGAAAACTCGTTTCATCTATATTTTTTATCCTGGAACAATTGGAATGATAGTTGCTTTGCTTTGCCTATTGTTTCGAAAGCCTTATGGTCTTTATGTTAGAGGCGGTCGGTATAATCAAGGTTGGCTTTCTCGATTGATTATAAGGTCTGCGTCATTTATTCTCACTGTATCACCATCTATAGAAAATGAATTACAATTTTATTGTAAAAACATTCTGACTATTCGACCTATGACATCTATTGAAGAGTCTGATAGGTTGAATCGACCAGTGATGCAAGTCGCCCCAAGTTATTGGCGAGGACTATTTGTTGGCAATTTGTGTGCGTCCAAGGGAATACGTGAATTAATAGATGCCGCTAAAATCTTGCATCAGGAGCAATTTCCCTTCCAGCTAACATTAGTAGGTGGAGGCGAACTATATGAAGAGTTAAGCAAATGGTTGCCTTCAAGTCCATTATCTCGCAATATAAAATTGGCTGGACTCATAAGTAATAAGAATAAACTTATGAGCGAATATAAAAAAGCAGACTTCTTTATACTCCCAACATACCACGAAGGTTTTCCTAGAGTTCTATATGAGGCTATGATTAATTCATTACCAATTATTACCACTATGGTTGGAGGAATTCCTGGACGTATGGAAAATGAAAAAAATTGTATAGCGATTGATGTTAAAAGTAGTGCGGCTATTGTTTCTGCAATTAAACAATTGGCAGGTGACTTGACTTTATATAATACAATTGGCCGTGATGGACAGAAAACAGTTTTAAATGTTTTAAGTATGAGTAGAGGTCATGATGATCTTCTCTGTAGTTTCCTGGAGGAACTTGTATGTTAGATAGAATTTGGAATCGAAAAATATTAAGCTTGCCTATGTTGATCCTTCAGCTAGTTATTATTTTTGTAAGGAAATTGGGCAATTTTTTGATGACATGTCTTTGGAAAACAAACCTAGGCAAGGTAGGTAAAGGTACAAATTTTCAACTTGGTATAACTATTCGTTATCCTGATAAAATCGTATTATCTGATCATGTTTCAATTGGTCGCAATGTAGAAATCGACACCGAATTTGATGATTCGAGATGTGTTATTGGTGAACAGTCTCAGGTAAATAAAAATGTAAAGCTAGATTACTCAGGTGGATTGGTCATTGGGTCCGGCGTGATGATATCTGAGGGCACAACTATCTACACACATAGCCATGGAGCTGATCCAAGATCAGTGCCGATAAAAACTCCCTTGATCATAGAGGACGATGTATGGTTTGGTGGACATGTTATTGTCATAGAAGGTGTTGGCCGGATAGGTCGGGGTGCAATGGTTGCAGCTGGGTCAGTAGTTACAAAGGAAGTGCCCCCAGGGATGGTTGTGGGCGGCATTCCAGCAAAAGTAATAGGCAAAAGGAATTTTTTAAAAGAATGAACAAAATAAAACCTCGTATAGACCAATGAAGCCCAATAGTGAAATTCTTGTATATGCACACTACTTCTTGCCAGCCAAGAATGCTGGGGGGCCTCCAAAGTCATTAGCAAATCTAATTGATGCTACTAAAGACAAGCTTAAATTTAAGGTTATGTGTTGTAACCATGAGTTCAATAGGCCTGAGGAAAAGTTTATAGGAATTAAAGCCGGAAAGTGGACTGATTTTGGTGGTCGCAAAGTTATGTATTTGCAGAATGGGTGGCGAAGCTTGGCAACATTAATTTTTGAGGGCTTTCGAAGATCATCAAAGGCAATCTATTTCAATTCATTTTTTGATATAAGGTATACCATTATTCCTCTTTTTACATTAGCATTTTTTTCAAGAAAAAAAATAATCATCGCCCCTCGAGGAGAATTCTCCTTAGGTGCCTTGGTGATTAAGGCCACAAAAAAGAAATTTTATCTAAACTTTTTTCGCTTTTTAAGACTCCAAAAACGGGTTATTTGGCAAGCTTCATCTTTAAAAGAGAAGACTGACTTAGAGGCTTTTTGGGGGCCTAAAGTTAAAATTATATTACTTCCAAACTTTCCTGATACAAAGCTCCCTCCTTTACAGACTAAAACTTTGAAAGTTCCAAGAAAACTGCGGCTGGTATATTTGGCTAGGATAGCAAAGATTAAAAACCTTTTAGCACTTTTGAAAGCTCTTAAGCCAATCAAGGACCATAAGATTATGTTAGATATATTCGGTCCTATCGAAGATAAGATGTATTGGGAAGATTGTGAAGCTGCTATTGAGGACCTTCCTCAAAATATTACAACATGTTACCGTGGCAGCATTGATAGTGCAGATGTAGTAAATACTTTAGCAACTTATGACCTTTATGTTCTTCTCACAAACGGTGAAAATTTTGGACATACCATCTATGAGGCACTATCTGCATCGGTGCCAGTTTTAATCTCTGATCAAACTCCATGGAGGAAACTGAGTGAGAAAAATGCAGGGTGGGATTTACCTTTATATGAAAACGAAAGATTTACTGAAGCAATTGATATAGCTGCTTCCTGGGATATAAATCAAATTAGACAACAGAAAAAAGGTGCCTATAGTGTGGCACGTGATTATGTTGTCGATGGAACTCGAATTCAAATAGCCCAAAAGTTATTCGCATGATACAACTAAATATGTTCAAAAAATTTGTGCGATACATCTTTTTATATGGTTTGAGGAGATCGACAGCTAAAGCTCTTTATAGAATTGATAATAGTCTAAGTTATTTTATATTGAGAAGAATGTATGCTGTTAAGAGACCTAGCGACAAACGTATTATTTTTGTGGGCCTAGGTAATCATGGTTTTACACTCTTAGCTTTTTTTGTCTGTGTGATTGCTCGTCAAAGAATTAGCGTGGTGATCGATCCATCTCCAAAATCGAAAACATTAGCGTTAGAAGTATTGAAATGCCCTCATTTTATTAACATTGAAAGTGCTATTCAGGCCGGTGTTTTTTATGGAGATATTCTTTACATAGCATCAGACCATCTATCTCATACATCAAACGCTTGTTTAGCTGTAGACTATTTCGATCGTATATATATAGAGAAGCCATTATTTGTGAACTCTAAACAAATGGAAGATTTTAGAAAGGTTTATGAGAGTTCTTGTGATTTGTATACTGGATTTAATAGGCCTTATTCACCAATGTTTCAGGAGTTAATTTGTAATCTAAGCGATGATTTTTTGATCACTATGGTAATTAATGGTCATTTTCTTTCTCCTGAGCATTGGTATCGATCAAAAGATCAAGGCTCAAGGGTTTTAGGAAATCTTACTCACTGGATTGATCTATCTGTTCGTATTTTTATAGAAAAGTCAGCCTCAGATATAGTTGAAATTCAATTATCAAAAGGGCACCTTGATGATTTATTGGTTACTTTTTCTTCAGGAGTCCAAAAAATATGTTTATCATTTTCGGCAAACTGCGAGCCTATAGACGGTGTAGAAGAATATATTTTTTGGAATTGCTCAGCCTCAGTTGGAAGAATTCTGAACTTCCGCAAAATGCATTATTTCACAAACAAAGGAGTAACAACCAATATTAAGAGATTTGTTAAAGATGTTGGTCATAAATCAGCTGCACTTGCGCCTTTATATGAATTGCCCCAAGATGCAAAGATTGCATATATCTCCTCGGCTTTAGCTATTAAAGTTGAAGAAATGTATCTTAATAATGATGCGAATTCAATTTTTAATTTAAAAATATAAGTAGGTAAATTTAATGTTACAAGTAATACAAGATATCGTTTCAGGTCAAACAAAAGTAGTTGAAGTCCCTGAGCTACAAAATACACCTCACCATAGCCTTATTAAAGCAAGCTATTCTTTAATTTCAAGTGGTACTGAAAAAATGTTGGTTGATTTCGGTAAATCTGGATGGGTGGGAAAAGCCTTGAGTCAGCCTGAGAAAGTCAAGTTGGCCCTAGATAAGATAAAAACCGATGGCATATCTGCAACTTACTCTGCTATAAAATCTAAGTTAGATTCACCAATGCAGTTAGGGTATTGTAATGTTGGTACCATCCAAGAATCTAGTTCTGGTAATTTTCCAATAGGTACTCGTGTTGTATCTAATGGAAAGCATGCGAGTCAGGTAAGGGTTCCCAATAATTTAATTTCGGTAATTCCGAGCAATGTTAGCGATGAAGAAGCTGTATTCACTGTTTTAGGGGCCATTGCGCTTCAAGGCGTACGGTTGGCAAAGCCTAATATTGGAGAAGCAATTGTTGTTACTGGTCTTGGATTGGTTGGATTACTTACTGTTCAGATTTTGAGAGCCAATGGATGCAGAGTTCTTGGTATAGACTTTGATTCTCGCAAATGTGAAATAGCAAAACAATTTGGTGCTGAGGTTGTTGATCTATCAAAGGGTGAGGACCCAGTTGCGCTTGCAGCATCATTTTCTCGAGGTAGGGGTGTAGATGCTGTAATTATAACCGCTAGCTCCAAGCGTGATAATATTATGCATCAAGCTGCGACTATGTGTCGAAAGCGAGGTGGAATTGTACTTGTTGGTGTTGTTGATCTTGACTTAAACCGAGCTGATTTTTATGAAAAAGAATTGACTTTCCAAGTATCTTGCTCATATGGACCTGGCAGATATGACCAAGAATATGAAGAAAAAGGAAAGGATTATCCATTCGCTTTTGTGCGTTGGACTGAACAACGCAACTTTGAGGCAATACTGGACTTATTATCCAATAAACTTATCGATGTAAAACCTCTCATTACGCACCGTTTTTTGGTTAGCGATGCAGTAAAGGCTTATGAGACATTAGATGATCCAACAGCTTTGGCTATTTTGATTGATTATTGCCAATTAAGTAAAGCTTTGCCAATCGAAACATCCATCAAGCTGAGCAAAGTAAAATCAGCTAAAACAAGCAAGGGGCGTCTTTCTTTTTTAGGTGGCGGAAATTATGCGTCTCGTACACTAATCCCAGCATTTAAGGTTGCGGGTGCAGATTTAATCACCTTAGTTACTAGTGGAGGTGTCAGTGCGATACATCATGGGGAAAAAAATGGCTTTGCTATGGCATCAACAAATATTGAAGACGCTTTGGGGGATGTTACAGATGCAGTAGTCATAGCTACGCAACACAACTTGCATGCAGAACAGACCATTCAATCACTAGAAAAGGGCAAGCACGTATTTGTTGAAAAACCTTTAGCACTAACACTATCTGAAATTAAAAAAATTGAGACTGCACAGCAGAGTGCAAATACTATTTTAATGGTAGGTTATAACCGTCGGTTTTCACCCCACATAAGAAAAATTAAAAGTTTGCTTGATAAGAAAGCCATGCCGAAAACATTCATTATGACAATGAATGCAGGTGACATACCAAATGATCACTGGACACAGGATGTTGAAATAGGAGGCGGCCGTATTATTGGTGAAGCATGTCATTATATTGATTTGATGCGTTTTTTGGCCGATTCAAAAATAAAGACCTTTAACGCTGTCAAAATGGGCGAAAATGATTGTATCGAACTAACCGAAGACAAGGCATCAATATCTCTTACTTTTGAAGATGGTTCTATGGGATCAATTCATTATTTTTCTAATGGTGGAAAATCTTTCCCGAAAGAGCGTATAGAAGTTTTTTGTGACAACGCAGTGCTCCAACTTGATAACTTCAGAAAACTTCGCGGCTTTGGATGGAAGGGCTTTAGTAAGATGAATCTATGGTCTCAGGATAAGGGGCAGAAAAATTGTGTTGATGCATTTATGAAGAGCGTAAGGGAGGGAAGAAAAAACCCTATTCCACAGGATGAAATTTTTGAAGTAGCAAGAGTTTCTGTTGGTATTGCAAAACTGCTGAGAAAGTAACTTACTATATTAGTCTAAGGTAATTCCAACTATACCTAATGAAGAAGTTTTTTATTTTATTTAATACCCTGCGCTATCTGAAGTGGCAGCAAATCTATTTCAGGTTAGTTCGTAAATTAATCAAACCAAAAATTACAGAAATTTTTCAAGTATCAAATCCTGAGCGTCCAAATGGATGGGAACATCTGACATTATATGACGACAAAATTGATAAAGAATTAAACGTTTGTTTTTTAAATTATACCAAGAAACTTGAATTACCAGACAATTGGAATAAAGAATTACCTAGTAAACTTTGGGTTTATAACTTACATTATTTTGAAGATCTTCTATCCAATAACGCTATTGAAAAGCGCAATGTTCATCTTCAGTTATTGAGTAGTTGGGTTGATGCAAATCCAGTTGGATATGGCAATGGTTGGGAGCCTTACCCTACATCTTTACGGATTGTAAACATCCTAAAAGCTTGGCTTGGCGGGCTAGAATTAGATGAAAAACAATTCAGCAGCCTCTTTGCACAGGCGAGCTTTTTATCAGATGATCTTGAAAAGCATTTATTGGGCAATCACTACTTTGTAAATCTAAAAGCTTTGTTGTTTGCTGGTGTGATTTTTGAAAACAGTCGTTGGTTGAACATTGCTGAAGATGGGTTACTTGCTGAAATTCCTGAGCAGATTCTTAAGGATGGTGCTAATTTCGAACTAAGTCCAATGTATCATTCATTAATATTGGTGGATATGCTGGATATGTTCAACTTAAGTAGAGCTTTGCCATCTAGGATTTCTAGTGAGTTAGCATCTATGATAGAAGGGTTTATTCCTAAAATGCTTGCATTTATGGAAGCAATGGCACACCCAGATGGAGGTTTATCTTTCTTCAATGATTCGGTGAACGGAATTGCTCCAGCAAAAGTAAAAATTGAAAGTTATGCTAAAAAATTGGGATTTGAAATCAATCCTCTTGATTATAGTAAATATCAAATCATTGATAATGTCAGCAGTGGTTATATTTGTTCTACAGCTGCCGGCAGCAAACTAATATTTGATGCATCAGCTGTTGGGCCAGACTATATACCAGGCCATGCTCATGCAGACACGTTATCATTTGAGCTATCCATTGGTGAGCAGCGGGTATTTGTGAATTCAGGTATATCTGAATATGGTTTGAGCTCAATACGGCATAATCAAAGAAAAACTAGAGCTCATAATACAGTTGAGGTTGATGGAAAAGATTCTTCTCAGGTTTGGGGTGGCTTTAGAGTTGCTAATCGAGCAAAGATAGTTTCTAGAAATGCTGAACTAAGCCATGGTCATGGTATTGTGTTACAGGCTGCTCATAATGGTTATAAGTCACTGATCGGTGGATGTATTCATTCGAGGAAATTGACTTTCAGCGAAGATAGTCTTTGTGTATCTGATTTACTTCAAGGAACATTTGAATATGCAAAATCACGTTTTTATTTTCACCCTGATTTAATCATAAGTTTAGAGGACAATTTATTGAGAGTTGAAGGATCACAGTTTATTTTGCATAGCGACCTAAGAGGCTTGATAACTTCACTTGAAGATTCCTCTTGGTATCATGAGTTTGGAGTGGAAATACCAAACAAAATGCTGGAGTTGCAGTTTGAGAAGCCCAAGATAGATATTGTATTTACATGGTCTAAGCACTGAATATGCACATACTTTTCTTAACCGACAATTTTCCTCCTGAAGGAAATGCTCCTGCAACAAGAACTTTTGAGCATGCTTGTGAGTGGGTAAATAAAGGCCATAAAGTTACAGTAATCACCTGTGCGCCAAATTTTCCAGAAGGTAAAGTATTTGAGGGTTACAAAAACAAATGGTTGTCAAAGCAAAAAATTGAAGGAATTAATGTTTGGCGGGTAAAAACTTTTATCACAGCTAATCAAGGGTTTGTAAAACGAATAATTGATTTCATTTCATTTATGTTTTCTAGCCTATTTTTTGGATTATTTACTCAAAAAGTAGATATTGTAATTGGTACTTCACCTCAGTTTTTTACAGTTATCTCAGCGTGGGCTTTGGCAAAATTTAAACGCATTCCTTTTGTATTTGAACTTCGTGATATTTGGCCTGCATCTATTACTGCCGTTGGAGTTTTAAAAGGAAGTTGGATAATAAAAATCCTTGAAAAACTAGAATTATTTTTGTATCGCCAGGCTGATTTGATTATCTCAGTAACTCATAGTTTCAAGTTCGAGCTTCAAAAAAGAGGTGTGTCAGCCGGTAAAATCAGAGTTGTGCTCAATGGTGTGAATTTAGAAAGATATAGCCCTTTGCAAGAAAAAGATGAAAGTCTTGCTAATAAGTATGGATTAAAAAATAAATTTGTTATTGGATATATAGGCACTCATGGGTTAGCCCATGCACTAGAAAATGTTATCGAAGCTGCTGGGTTGATTGAAAAAGAAGATAATATTAGAATCGTATTCGTTGGCGGTGGGGCAGATCGATCAAGACTAGAAAAAATAGTTCATGAGGATCGGTTGCAGAATGTAGTTATGATACCTCGCCAAGCAAAAGATCAAATGTCTCAAGTTTGGAGCTTATGCGATATTTCTTTAGTACATTTGAAAGATGCACCTCTCTTTAAAACTGTAATTCCCTCGAAAATATTTGAATCAATGGCAATGGGTCTACCTATCCTTATGGCCATGCCTATTGGAGAAGCTACAGATATTATAGAGGAGCATAAGGCTGGAATTAATGTTTCACCCGGATGTCCAAAACAACTAAGTGAAAAATTTTTGGAATTAGCAAAGGATAAAGAATTAGTTAGAACGCTTTCCTGTCAGAGTTTAAATGCTGCTCGAAATTTCGATCGAAAAAAGTTAGCATTAGAGATGCTTAATCATTTAGAGGAAATTGTAAGTTGAAAAAAGTAATTGTGGTTTTTGGTACTCGCCCTGAAGCAATAAAAATGGCTCCCCTATGCCATAAATTGCGACAACAAAAAGATATTAAAACTATTATCTGTATTACCGCACAGCATAGAGAGATGTTGGATCAAGCGCTCAGTATTTTTAAGTTGACCCCCGATATTGATTTGAATGTGATGAAGAAAGATCAGGACTTGTTCGATGTGACCTCAAATATATTGCTTAAGATGCGCAACATCTTAAAAGTAGAAAAGCCAGATCTAGTTTTAGTGCATGGTGATACAACAACCACATTTGCGACATCACTGGCATGTTTCTATATGGGTATTAAAGTGGGACATGTTGAGGCGGGGCTTCGGACTCATGATATACAGGCCCCTTTTCCTGAAGAATATAATCGGCAAAGCACTGGAATAATTGCTGACTATCATTTTGCACCAACTGATTTGAGCAAACAAATTCTGCTTGCAGAGGGTAAAAATAAAGATACCATTATTGTTACAGGGAATACTGTAATCGATGCTCTTCATCTTGTATTAAAAGCAATAGATGTTGATAAACATAAATCAAAAAATATAATTCTTCGGATGAATGAACGTTTATTATTTGATTGGGAAGTCGCTCGTTTTGTTTTGATAACCGGTCATAGAAGAGAAAATTTTGGTCAAGGTTTTCTTGATATTTGTGAAGCTATCAAAGAAGTGGCTATAAAAAATCCAGATGTTCACTTTGTATACCCTGTGCATCTTAATCCCAGTGTACAAAAACCAGTCAATGAAATTTTATTAGGGTTAGATAATGTTTGGTTGATTGAGCCACTTGATTATGAGGATTTTGTTTACTTGTTAAAACAGTCTTATCTGGTTTTGACCGACTCTGGTGGCATACAAGAAGAAGCGCCAAGTTTAGGGAAGCCAGTTTTGGTAATGAGGGACTTAACGGAGCGCCCAGAGGCGGTAGAGGCAGGAACAGTAAAGCTCGTAGGCGCTTCGAAAAAAAATATTATTTCAAATATCGATCTTTTATTAAATGATGAGGATCAGTATACAAAAATGTCGCAAGCCCATAATCCTTATGGTGATGGCAAGGCTTGTGATCGAATAGTTACATATATTAGAGAAAGTGTAAATAATGGATAGAAAAAAAAGTATTTCGGTGATTGGGCTTGGATATATAGGCCTGCCAACGGCTGCATTGCTTGCCTCTAAGGGCTACATGGTTAAAGGTATGGATATTAATGAACATGCCGTTGAAACAATTAACAGGGGGGAAATTCATATCATGGAACCTGATCTGGATGCATATGTACGCTCAGCGGTAGCCAATGGAAAATTAGAGGCATTCTTAGAGGTTCAGGCAGGCGATATTTATATTATCTGTGTACCCACACCTTTTCATGCCGATTCTGATACTCCTACACCAAATGTTGATTTCATCAAAGAAGCTGCCAATAGTATAAGTCCTTATGTAAAGGCTGGAGATATTGTCATTCTAGAGTCAACTTCTCCAGTTGGAACCACTGAAATGATTAGAGATGTATTACAGAAAAACGGAGTAGATACAACTGCCATTTTTATAGCATATTGCCCTGAACGTGTTTTACCAGGCAGGATAATGGTTGAATTGGTTGATAATGCTAGGGTTATTGGAGGGATCAATAGCCAATCTACAGACGTCGTTTCAGCTTTCTATAGAACTTTTGTAAATGGAGAAATACTTGAAACCGAAGCCAAGACAGCGGAAATGTGCAAATTAACCGAGAACAGTTTTAGGGATGTGAATATAGCTTTTGCCAACGAGTTATCAGTTCTATGTGATAATAATGGAGTTGATATATGGGAGCTAATTAAATTAGCAAATCATCACCCGCGTGTAAATATTCTTCAGCCCGGAACAGGTGTAGGTGGTCACTGTATCGCAGTGGATCCTTGGTTCATCGTTTCGCAAGATTCTGAGAATTCTCGTATTATAAGAACTGCTAGAGAAATTAATGACTCAAAACCAGAGTGGGTTGTTAATAAGATCAAAGCAGCGGCAGATTCAATAAGTACTAAGAAAGTTGCCTGTTTAGGCTTAGCATTCAAACCTGATATTGATGATTTAAGAGAATCACCAGCAGTAAGAGTGGTTGAATCTCTCTTAGATCAGGGCTACGAAGTTTTTTGTGTTGAACCTAATATCGATTACTATAAAAAATATAATTTAATTGATATTAAAAAAGCCATTGCTGAATTTGATGTCATAGCTTTACTGGTCAAGCATAAGGAGTTCACCTCTAATGCAACATTAAGTGAGCTCGACAGTAAAGGTGCGCTAGATTTCTGTGGTACATTTTCGAAGTAAACAAACAATTAGTAAAGTTCTTATGAGAGATAGTAATAATTCAAAGCCACCGTCTTTGGTATGCAACAAATAACCTTATCAATTTATTAAAAATAAATAGATCTGAGAAGCTGCATTATGCAGCTTTTTTTGTTTATAGATTTTGTTCATAAAGTTTTTTATTAGCAATAAGGCATATATAATTAATTTAAATTTTAATACCATGATCAAATTTAACAACTTAAACCAAGAAATACCTTATCTCATTTTAAAGAAGAAATATGATGAGGCTGTTGATGCAGGTCAAAAAAGCATTGAGGCTATTTCAATTTCTTCTTACAACAAAGAATTAAGTGAGGTTGATTCTAGATACGTAAATCTTAAATTTATTACAAATGATGAGTTTATTTTTTTTAGTAATTATGACTCAACAAAAGCATCTGCTTTTGATTCTTACAATCAAATAGCTGCATTATTATTTTGGCCTAGTATTAATGTTCAGGTCAGAATGAAAGCTAAAATTAAAAAAACTTCAAATGATTATAATCAAAGATATTTTTATAATAGAGCAGAAGAAAAAAATGCATTAGCTATTTCATCCAATCAATCAAAACCAATAGATTCTTATAACTTAGTTAAAGAAAATTATAAAAAATCTTTAAAAAATGATGATTTAAAAATGTGTCCTGAGTTTTGGGGAGGGTATTCATTTACACCTTATTATTTTGAATTCTGGGAAGGTCATGAATCGCGATTAAATAAAAGAGAAACTTATAAAAAAAGCGATAATAGTTGGAAGCGTCTTATTCTTCAACCCTAGGTAAAATTTTATTGCGAAATAGGTTAATTAGTATAAAATCACCATCAGAAAATGATAAACATTAAACTATCGCTTATTAATAACATTACATTAAATACTTAATGATTATAATCTGTTGCAACCCCTTAAAGGTACTCTCATAGCTTCCCAGAAAAAAAATATTACACCTATTAACGAAAAAATTCGAGCCAACGAAGTTATGCTTATTGGATCAAACGGAGAAAAACAAGGATTGGTAGCTTTTTCAGTTGCCTTAGAGTCAGCTAGAGTAGCATCACTTGATTTAGTTCAAGTATCCCCATCCGATGCAAATCCTGTGGTTTGTAAGCTTTTAGATTATGGAAAACACGTCTTTGATAAGAAGAAAAGTCTTTCTTCATCTAAGGTTAAAGTTAAGAGAAATACCACAAAAGAAATTAAATTTAGACCATCTACAGATGTTGGTGACTATAATATTAAATTAAAAAAGGTTAAAAGCTTTATTCTTGACGGAGATAAGACTAAAATAAGCGTCCGATTTAGAGGTAGGGAAATATTAAACAGCGATATGGGTCTTAATCTGTTGAATAGATTGAGAGATGAGCTAGAAGATATAGCTCAAGTAGATCAAGAGCCTTCATTGGAAGGAAGGCAGTTATTAATGGTTCTTTCTCCTCTGAAGAAGAAGTAAATATAAATTTTATAAGAAGAATAATATGGGATATAAGTTAAAAACACATTCTGGAGCTGCAAAGCGTTTTAAAAGAACAGGCTCATCTGTAAAGAGCAAAAGTGCAAACAGAAATCATATCCTTACCAAACAGTCTACAAAAAGAAAAAGACACAACAGAGGCTTAAATAAACTATCAGGCATAGTTCTAAAAATGGCTTCAAAATTAATAAGAAGATAAATCATGCCAAGAACTACCAAATCAGTTACAGCAAAAGCAAAACATAAGAAAGTACTTAGTGCTACCAAAGGCCATTATGGTGCTAGAAGTAGATTATTTAGAACCGCTAAGCAGTCTAACATCAAGTCTTTACAATATGCTTTTAGAGATAGAAAGAATAAGAAAAGAGCATTCAGAGCACTTTGGATAGCAAGAATTAATGCTGGAGCCAGAGAGCTTGGTGTCTCATACTCTGTACTTATAAATTCATTGGCTAAAAAAGATATTACTTTGGACAGAAAAATTCTTTCTGACATAGCCATTACTGATAATGCAACTTTTGAGAAGATTGTAAAAACAGCTACTAGCTAGATATACTGGTTCGATGCCAGATCATAAAGATATTACGCCCCCTGAGTTAATTAAAGATAGGGGCTCCCTTCATCCAATAAATCATATGAAAGACTCCATAATGGAGCTATTAATATCTTTTGGATTTGAAATTGTTGATGGGCCTGAAATTGAAACAGAAGAATTTAATTTCGATATGCTTAATATTAAAAAATCACACCCTGCAAGGCAAATGCATGACACTTTTTATGTTGAAAATAAATCAAATCTATTAAGGACTCATACTTCGCCTGTTCAAATAAGAGGAATGCTTGAAAAAAAACCACCATTAGCATTTATTTCTGGAGGTAAGGTTTATAGAAAAGATGATGATGCCACTCATCTACCAATGTTCCATCAGGTTGAGGGTATATATGTTGATGAAAATGTAAGTTTTGCCCAGCTCAAAGACCTAATTTATAAAATTATTCACTCACTTTTTGGTGATGATGTTGAATTAAGATTTAGACCTTCCTACTTTCCATTTACAGAGCCTTCTGCAGAGGTTGATATCTTATCAAAAGAAGGTAAATGGCTTGAAATATTGGGGTGTGGATTAGTAAATCCAGTTGTTCTAGAGAATTGTAATATAGATTCAAATAAATATAGCGGCTTAGCATTTGGTCTAGGTATTGAAAGAATAGCCATGCTCAAGCATGGAGTTACAGATATAAGAGAATTTTATAAGTCTAACATAGATTTACTGAGTCAGTTTAAATGAAAATAGCTTACAGACATTTAGTTCAACATATTGAGGAGAGTCCAAGTATTGAGCATATTTCTAATAAATTATTTCAACTTGGTCATGAGCACGAAATAGATGGTGATATTCTTGATATGGAATTTACTCCCAACAGAGGGGATTGTTTATCCATAAATGGCTTGTTAAGAGATTTAGCAGTTTTTTATACAGTAGACCTTAATCAAGAGGTATTTACTGAAAAACTGAATGAACTTCAGTTAGATTTCGAAAATCTATCAAAAAACACTTGTCCCAAAATATCATTTCTTAAATTAGAAATAGACAAAGTTCCAGAAACGTATAAAAATTCTTTAGATAATTATTTTACAGATCTAGGGCTGAATAAAAATAATTTTTTTACAGATGTATCTAATTATCTTTCCTATGAGACTGGACAGCCAACTCATTGCTATGATGCTAAAACAATGAACGGCAAGCTTCTATTTCATGAAATAGAAAAAAATGTAGAATTTGAAACATTGCTTGATAAAAAAATTACTCTTAAAGGTAAAAATTCAGTTTTTTCATTAAACGATAATATTATTAATCTTGCGGGTGTAGTTGGTGGCAAGAGCACTTCATGTTCTGCTAATACGAAGACAGTAATTGTTGAATGTGCATTTTTTCAACCAGAAGCAATTATAGGCAAATCTGTAAAATATGATATTCAATCTGAAGCATCTCACAAGTTTGAAAGGGGCGTTGATCCTGAATGTCATGACAGGGTACTCAGGCGATTTATCAAGCTTGTTAGCGACCACGTAAATATAAAAGATATGTCTATTATTTCTTATAAATACAAAGACAATCCAATCCATCAGATACCAGTTTATGTTAAAAAAATAAATCAAATTATTGGAATTAATATAAGTGAAAAAGAGTACTTAAACTACCTTTCAAAATTAGGGTTTGTTGTTGAGGAAGGTCTTATTAAAGTGCCATCGTTTAGAAGTGATATTAAAACGCAGAATGATTTAGCAGAAGAGGTAGCAAGAGTGATAGGCTATGACAATATTGCAATATCAAAGATAAGTATTCCAAACAATGAGAGGACAAATAACAAAGCTATTGAAAATAAATTAAGATTTTTTCTACTAGATAATGGTTTTTATGAAGTTATTAACTCCCCATTTGTTAGCTTAGCAGCAGAAGAAGCAATAAAGGTTGATAATCCGCTTGATTCAAATAGAGAGTATCTTAGAACAAATATAACTAATTCGTTGTTAGAGAATCTTTTATTTAATGAAAGAAGGCAAAAAGATTCAATCAAGCTTTTTGAGATATCAGATGTTTATTCATCCAGCAACGGCATTGATAAAAAAAGAAAGTTATCTATTATTGCAAGCGGAAGAGTAGGCGAAAATTACACTGACTTCTCAAAAAAAATTAATAAGAAATACCTGGTAATGCTATTTCAAGAAATACTTCCAAATGAAGTATTTGATTTTAAAATAGTATCAAGAGATTTGTTAGATACAAAAATAAAAAATGAAATAGTTTCTTTGGAAGTGGATATTAATAGATTTTCAAATGATATTCTTTCCTATAAAGAAGTATCTCAATCACCGGAAGGCTTTGCTCAATATAGCCCTATATCTGATTTACCATCTTCTATTAAAGATATTTCGTATTCAATTAAAGATTATAGTAAAACTCAAGAACTCCAGGATTTATTGCTTAATTATAAATCTGATATTATTAAAAATATTTATATTTTTGATTACTTTAAAAATGAAAAGCAAGAAGAAATTAAAATTGGTTTCAGGTTTACTTTTCAATCTAAAAAAGCAACTTTAAATTCAGCTGAAATCGAATTAGTTTATAATGAGATAGTTAATAAATCTTTAAACATCAGTGGAATTTCAATTCCAGGATTGTAAATAGGCATATGAATGTTAGTAAGGCTGATATAGTAAAAAACATAAGCAAAAAATCTTTAGTATCTGTTGGAGAATCAAAAATTATACTGGAGTCTTTTTTATCCTTAATTAAAAGTTCATCTAAGTTAAGACCTTTAAAATTAAGCAGTTTTGGTACTTTTAGTTTTAAAAAAACACCTAAACGCCTTGGAAGAAACCCAAAAACAAAAGATTCATATATAATACCTGAGTTAAATAAGTTAAATTTTAAACCCTCAAATAAAATAAAAGAGAATCTAAACTAATGAAAAAAATATTTCTATTTGCACTATTTTTACTCTCAACAACTTCTTATTCTCAAGAATTAGATAAGGCATACCTAGAAAGCCTTCCAGAGAGCGTTAGAGCAGATGTTCTGGATAAAATAGCTAATAGAGAAGTAGAGGATTCTCCAGTTTATAGAAGGCCATCTTCTATGATCAAAAAACCATTGGATAACTCTAAAAGATTTGGAGCTAAGATATTTAACATGATGCAGACTTCGTTTATGCCTATAAACGAGCCTAATTTTGATAGCTCATACGTGTTAGATTTTGGTGATACCTTAGAGATTCAGTTAGTCGGTCAACAAAACTCAATTGAGGAATTATCTATTAAGCGAGATGGGTCTATTAATATTTCAGAAATAGGCAAGGTGTCTGTTGCAGGACTTACTTTAGAATCTGCAAGTTCTCTTATTAAAAATAAAATTAGTAATGCCTATATTGGAATAGAGGCATTTGTAACACTTGTAAATATAAGAGATATCCAGGTTTTGATTACAGGAAATGCCTATAATCCAGGAATTTATACATTAAATGGTAATTCAAACCTACTTCATGCCTTGAGTATGGCTGGAGGAATAGATGAAAATGGTAGTTACAGACAAATTGAGCTGATAAGAGATAATGTAGTCATTAATTCAATAGATTTGTATGATATTTTTATTCATGGCAAATCAGGCTTTGGTCAGAGATTAAGGTCTGGTGATAGTATTTTGATAAAACCTGCCAATGAACTCATTACCCTCACTGGAGCTGTTAAGAGGCCAGGTGTTTATGAATTAACTTCTGATGAATATTTTTCTGACTTATTTGCTTACGGCAATGGTTTTTCCGCATCAGCTAACACTAATTCAATGAGAGTGGAGAGGTTGAATAAGGAAGAGGTTGAGTTTATAAATATTTCTGAAGTAAAAGACTTATCCTCAATAAAGCCTGTTGCTGGTGATCGTTTGAATGTTAGGTCTTATATTCGTAAAAGTGTAACTATTGCTGGAGCTGTTAAAACTCCTGGAACATATATTATTGCAAGAGATGACACTCTATTAACTTTAATAGAGAAGGCTGAGGGTTATAGGGATGATGCTTATCCGTTCGGAGGAATTCTAAATAATAAAAGGGCTGAAGAAATCAATGCTGATGCAGTAGACAGGCTTTATAATATTTATGTTCAAAAATTAATTAGTAAAGGAGATGCATTATTTGCATCTGAATCTCTTCCATTTATTCTAGATGAACTAAAAAAATCAAAGATATCTGGAAGGGTTATGGCTGAATTTGATCTTGATGTCATCAGGGCCATGCCTCAGCTTGATACCAATCTTGATGATGGCGATACTATAATAATACCTTCAAAAACTCAGCAGATTTATATTTATGGTGAGGTAAATAATCCAGGAACAATAAGATACATACCAGGACAAAGTATTCAAAAATACTTGGAATTATCTGGTGGTGTCTTAGATAGTGCAGATAATAAAAATATTTATGTTGTGCATCCTAATGGAGAGCTAAATAGAGTTAGTGGTACTTCTAGACTATCTTTCTTAGATAACAGAGGTGAAGATATTTTAATTTATCCAGGCAGTGTTATTTACATACCTAGAAAGGTGAATTCAAGAGATCCAGCTATGGTAGCATCAATTTGGGCTCCAATTGTTAGTGCTTTAGCTTTAAGCATTACATCCCTATCTGTTTTAGATAAAAATTAAAAAAATATGAGGTTTTTTTTTCATTAATTTTTACCATTTCAGTAAGTGCTAGTTATTATGAAGAGCTGGGATCGTCATATAACTCTTTTGGGCAAGTTGGCTTAATACAAACCCCAACAGCAGATTCCAAACAAGAGGGATCTCTTTCGTTAACTCTTAATAAAAATGATATTTGGAAATTTGGTACTTTAACTGCATCGCCATTTAACTGGCTTGAAGCAAGTTATTTTTATTATAGGCCTTCAGATTTAAGATGGGAGGGTAATAATGTTGCAGGGCATTATCTTGATAAAGGGTTTAATTTAAAATTCAAATATAAACCAAAAAATAAGAACAGGCCTAATTTAGCAATTGGGTTAGATGATTTTGCAGGAACTGGTTTTTTCACAAGAGAATATATTGTAGCAACTCAAGACTTGAGAGATATTAAAGTTACTGCTGGCTTGGGGTGGGGAAAATTCACAGGAGAAAATAGTTTCGATAACCCACTTTCATTTTTATCAAATAAACTTGATTTAAGACCGAGTATCTCAAGTAACTATGATAGAGGAGGAACTCCATCTTATGATAAATGGTTTCGAGGCGATGCAGCATTATTTGGCGGTTTAGAATATTTTGTACCTAATCAAAATGGATTGAGTATAAAATTAGAATATGATCCATTTAATTACTTGAATTTTTCTGCACGAAACAGGGGTGATGCCTCATTTGATCTGAGAAAGAAAGACTCCAATATTAATATAGGCCTCAGTTACCCATTCAATAAATTTTTAACTATCGATGCATCTTTTATTAAAGGTAATGCTTTTAATTTAAGCTTTACTATCGGAACCACCTTTAATGATCAACTAAGTAAGAAACAGAAATTTAACCCATCTCTTGATATTAAAGAAAATAAAGAGCATTCAAAAATAGAATTTTATGAAAGTATTCTTCTCAATCTAAATAATAATAATTTATTTTTGCAAACAGCCTCTCTTAAAGATAATAAATTAGATGCTTCCATTTCAACTTCTCAACATAGAAATGCCATTAGATCATCTTCTTATGCAGCATCAATCGTTCAAAAAGTTGCTGAAAAGCATGAAATGGATATCAATCAAATTAACATTAGTCATATAAATGCAGGCATTGAGTTAAATAATATTAAATACGTAGCTAATCATATTAATAATGATAATTTGCCTATTGAATTATTAATAAGAAATACCGCTATTGAATCGGGGGATCCAATGGGGTTCAAGAAAGATGAATTTAAACCAAATATTGATTTTCCTGTGATTTTCTCATCTGTAAGTCCTACTTTAGTAACTCATATTGGAAATCCTGAAAAATTCTTTTTTGGAGGCGTTAATTTACAACATATAAGCGAAATTCAATTTAGTAGAAATTTATTATTGAGTACTGAGTTTAATGCTAGAGTTTATGGTGATTTTGAAAACACTATTTCTGGACCAGGTTCTGTTATGGAGCATGTCAGAACAGATTTAGTTGAGTATTTAAAAGAAGATGACATAGTTATTTCAAGAATGCAATTAGATTATGTGTGGTCGCCAAGAAAAGATACCTATGCAAAACTCAGTGGTGGAATCTATGAAACTATGTTTGCTGGATATGGAATTGAAACTTTATATAAGCCTTTTGGTACGAATTATAGTTTAGGATTTGAAATTTTTCATGTAAAGCAAAGGTCATTTGATCAACGCTTTTCATTCAAGGATTACAATACGGTTACCGGACACTTTAATTTTGGTTATAGCCTTCCACTTGGCATTGAATCTAATATAAGTTTTGGAAGATATTTAGCAAAAGATGACGGTTTTACTTTTGATTTAGGTAGAAGAACAAGATCAGGGTTTAAGGCTGGAATATATTTTACAAGAACAAATGTATCAGCTG
>Ga0206129_10001965_pt1 | contig 26610 bp, 20 predicted proteins | sample Helgoland_Spring_8_FD_148616 | JGI IMG/M metagenome (GOLD analysis project Ga0206129, IMG submission 148616) | Pelagic subsurface seawater microbial communities from Kabeltonne, Helgoland, North Sea - Helgoland_Spring_Bloom_20160502_2 | ecosystem: Environmental > Aquatic > Marine > Epipelagic ...
AACATTTAAAAAACATAAATATTGAATTTATTACAGAAACAAATTAATTTCTGATATTTAATTTTTCTTGAATAATTAATCAAATATCAAAAATTTTTACTGAACGCTGTAAAGCATCATTATATTGCTCTTCAATAGTATTTTTATCAAAATAATGTGTACCTTGAGATTTTGCTTTGTTACTGTCCGATATTCTATTAGAATAATCTATTTGTCTTAATTTTAATTTATCTATCCCTCCAATAAATTTAAAATGTAATAATATACTTTTTGGTCCTATAATATATTTATTAGAAAAACTTTTGGGATAACATTGATGAGATCCTGGAGTATAATTTATTTCATCTAATAATAATGGACAAAATATAATATTTTTATCATACATTTTATTTAAATATCCTTTTGTTATTTGTTCGTATAAAAACTTAGATTTATCATATGAAATACAATCAGATACCATATTTATACCAATAATAGCCATATAGGAATATAATATTTTTTTTTTTTTATTTAATGATAATAATTCGTAAATATTTTTTGTATGAAATAAAAATTCATCTGAATCACATACAATACAATAATCACATTCTGATCTATATTTTTTCCAACAATTGTTTTTTATTTTTTGATTAATATCGTCAGTAAATTTTGAACCAAAATATATTATTTCACATCTGGGATCTTCTAATGCAATATCTACTGTATTATCACTAGAACAATTATCATATATAAATATCTTTGTTACATAATGATAATGCTTTAATAAATGTGGTAAAATAAAAGATTCATTATAACTTATTATAAATAAATATATAATCAATTTATCATCATTTAATCTTTTATTATAAAATTCATTAATCTCATTGATAGAATAAGACGGATAATCAAGATTAGGTATTTCTGGAATATTATTTTTTAAATCTATAGATAGATATAGATTGTTTGAAAGTATTTTTTTCATCTTTAAGTTTATATATTTTTTTTTTAAATTAGATAAATAATCATTATTCTCAATATTACTATTTTCTGTGTCATCTGTATGTTTACAAGTATCATTTTTTTTTTCTTTTATACTATTATCATTATTATTGAAAATATCCTGATTATCTGATATACTTATATTGGAATTATCATTATTATTGAAAATATCTTGATTACCTGATATACTAATATTGGTATTACAATCTAAATTTCTTTTTATAGTATTTAGATATTTTTGTTTTTCATACATTATTTTTTTTTGTCTAAAATTATTATTATAATTATTAAAACTACTCATTTAATATTATTATTTGATTTTAAAATTTTACTCAATACGAAAAAAAAACCTATACACAAACATACTATAGCATAAAATATATTTTTAAAAATATACGAATTATATTTTATACATTTTTTTTTATATTGATTTTTAAATTTTTCAATATTATTTTCAGATATTTGTGGACATTTTTGTAAAATAAACAAATCAGATATGTTTTTTCCTTGCATTGCTGTTATAACTTTATCTGGTGATAATGACATAAAATCTTTTGCCAAACTAGGTACAAGACCTTCAAAATTGTAGAGAGACATTTCATAGCCTGGTTTATTATTTATATAAGCATATCTTGGCTGATAACATGCATCTCCAGAAGACATCCATTTATAACCTTTTTTTATACATTTTTTTTCATCTAGATCTGGGCGATAACAATCACCAATTTTTACGAAGTATGACGATGAATGTTTTCCTGTAGTACTATTTTCTCTGAAAAATTTATCTTCATATGGTACAGGGTTTGGAGTTCGATATTTCACTTTATGTATATTGTTGCATAGTTTTTTTTCCTTACTAGTAATTGGTTGTGGATTTCCATTTCCATCCATTATTACTCCTCTAGTACACCTCCAATAATCAGCATCAGAATTTTTATCAGTTCCTCCTGCTATAGAAGATTTATTAGGATTAGGATCTGAAATATAGCCTTTTCCTAATTTTATTAGTGCTTCTATATTTTTAAAGAGTTGACTAATTTTTCCACTACTGTTTGCACCTGTTTCTAAGGGTGAATAATTATTATCTATAAATTTACTATAATCCCAATCATAATTTTTCCATGGATATATATTTTTATTTAAAAAAGGTAATGATCTAATTAATTTTTCTTGTGCTACCTTTAGGCAATTATTTTCATTATTACAAATATTACAGTCTTTTTTATAAACTTTTATCGCCTTTTTAGTTTCTATTAATTCTTCTTTAGAAATCAATGACAATGGTCCTAAATCGCTTGCTTGTTCTATAATCTTTTCAGTCATTTTTAAAAAGCTAGAATTATTACAACTTTCTGACATAATTAATATATAGGTATATTAATTTTTATTTATAAAAAAATTAATTATATTATATAAAAAAAAAGCTATTAAAATTATGGAGACTGTCGTAATAATATTTTTTTTTTTTATTTTATCATAATTTATAAAATTTTCATTATTACAATTGTTAGGAATTTCATTATTATTATAACCTGATAAAATACCAAATAACTTATGTGGCGCAATATTCAAAATATCATTTACCAATGAAGGAGCATATCCTTTAATTGGACCAATACCTTGAGGGCTATTATCTATATAAATGAATTTTGGCTTATAACAAAATCCTACAGGATTTTCTTTAGGAAAACTTTTTTTCTCTTCTATTTTTTCAATCTCTAATTTTTTTCTTTTATTATCAATATTATTTTTTCTATTACGCTTATCTTTATCTAAAATTTTTTCGTCACTATTACAACTTCCTATTCCTTGCCTTCCATCTTGATAACATAGATTTCTTTTTTGATAATTTATTCTTTTATTTATTAATGTATTATTCTCCATTGCATCTTTTTTATTTGATTTTTTTTTCAGATTTTTTGAATAATTAGAATTTGTATATCTATTACCATTTTTAGTAAAAAAAAAACTTTTCATATAATTACCCAATGATAATGAATTATCCTTCCATGTAAAACCTTCACTTTCACAATCTATTTTATTTTTAATATTTGACTTACAATGTCCAACTTTCATAAAATATGATGAAGAATATTTACCCGACGTTGGGTAAACTTTTGGTGGAAAATCTTTATAAAAAGATGGATAAGGAATTGGTACACTCTTATATTTATTTTTCATTTTTTTTATATTATTTTTTATCGAATCATTAACATTATTAATATCACTTACACCTGCTTGTGCTGAATTATTGGGTGTTGGATCAAAAATAACTGTGTCAGCAAATTTTTTAAGTTTTTTACTACTATTAATCAATGAAGACATATTTGGTTGATTCGTTATTCCTAATGCAAAACGATTATTATTATTTAAAGTATATTCTTTATAATTAAAATCATAATTATTTAATGGAAAAATTTTATTCCAGGTTTTGTTTACTTTTCTTTCTTTAAATGTATCTTTTAAATCATTGATTTCATTATTACCATCTTTAATACGCTCATCCTCAAATTTTTTTTTTCTTCATTTATATATTTGTTCTCCATCACAACTATCAGGATCTTCTATACAATTTCCCATATATTAATATATTTAAATATTAAATAATTATTTAATATTTAAATATATTATTTACTTATTTGTACTTCCAAATCCACCAGAACCTCTGGATGTTGATGGTAGTTCATCTACCAATTTAAAATCAAATGGCTCTAAATCTCCACTACATATTTGAAATAATCTTGTTCCTGCTTCTATCTTTAGTTTAGGTAAATCATCTATTATAGATTCAGAGGATTTATCTATATATCCGACTTCGGGATAATATTTATTATTTAATGTTACTTTTATCACATTAGAAATAAGTGTTCTTAATTCATTTTCGTGAGGTAAATATTTCACACATGCTAATATATTTCCCCTATATTCCGAATCTATAACACCAATATGATTACCTAATATTAATGGAAGCTTTGAAAAACTTGATCGTGGATATAGATAATAAGATACATCATTAAAATTAACATATGATAAATTTTCTTTTTTTTCTACCATTTGACATTGAATTCCTAAATCAATAAATTTAGTTTCTCCTAAACCTATCTCAAAATCTTCTAATAAATATAAATCTAGACCTGAATCACCCTTATGAAAATGTTTATGATTTTCATAATAAGATTTAGCAATGTCCGATACCGGTTTAATATTAAGTGTTTTCATTTGTTATGTTTAATAAATAGTTTTTAAATATATATCAAATTTTTGTTTAATTAATTTGTCTATTATTTGATATAAAAGAATTTAATAAATATGGTTTTTTAATTAAATCTCGAAGTGCTTCTTCTATAGTACTATAAACCAAATCAACAAATATACTTCTTTTTAAGGATTTATTTTTACTAATTAATACAGTTTTCCATCCTAGTTGTTTTGCTGTTACTAAATTTTCTAATGTATCTTCAAAGAAATATATATTATCATTTTTTCTTATATTAAATTTTTCTATTACAAATTGATATGGATATATATTTGGTTTTAATTTATTATTATAATCATCTGAAGTTGCTATATTTTTAAAAAACGATTTTATCTGCATTCTTCTTAAAACATCCATTACATGACTTTCATTACCGTTAGAAAATATATATTTATTATAATTTAATTTTTTCAGTAGTAAATTTAATAAATGTTTTTTTTTGAATGAATTATAAAATGTTGTATTTGTAATATCTATAACATCATTTTCTGAATATAATGTCCAATCCAAATCAAAAATTAACTTAGTCGACATAATATATATAACAAGAAAAAATATTACTTTTAAATATTTATCAAATTTATATTTTTACATATAATATATATATACATATTTAATATAAATTCTTATTTTATGGTAGTTTTGTATGTTAAGGTTTTTTTTTATATATTTTAAATATAAAATAAATATTTAAAGTTTTAACTATTATAGAATAAAATGTTTGCTTATAATATAATGAATACAGAAAGCAATAATCAGGAAGTCATGGAGGTAAAAGACAATTATAGAGAAATTTTATTACAAGATAACCCTAATAGATTTGTACTTTTTCCTATTCAACATTCTAATATTTGGGAAGCTTATAAAAAGGAATTAGCTTGTTTTTGGTCAGTTGAAGAGGTTGATTTGTCCAAAGATCTTAATGATTGGAACAGTTTAGATAAAAATGAACAACACTTTATATGTCATGTTTTAGCTTTTTTTGCAGGAAGTGATGGTATTGTATTGGAAAATTTAGGTAAGAGATTCTTAGAAGAAGTTCAAATTCCTGAAGCAAGGTGTTTTTATGGTTTTCAATTGATGATGGAAAATATTCATTCGGAGATGTATTCATTGCTTATTGACAAATATATTACTGATCCAAATAAAAAAACAAAATTATTTAATGCTATTGATACAATTCCATGTATTTCTAAAAAAGCTAATTGGGCTTTAAAATGGATAGAAGATCAAAATTCTAATTTTGCTACAAGATTAGTTGCATTTGCTTGTGTTGAAGGTATATTTTTCTCTGGATCATTTTGTGCCATATATTGGCTTAAAAAAAGAGGATTAATGCCTGGACTTACTTTCAGTAATGAATTGATAAGTAGAGATGAAGGATTACATACTGATTTTGCAGTACTACTCTACAGTATGCTTAATAATAAATTAGATAAACATACCATTTATGATATTATTACTGAGGCTGTGTCTATTGAAAAAGAATTTATTTTAGATGCAATTCCTTGTAGTTTAATAGGTATGAATGCTGAATTGATGTCAGAATATATTGAGTTTGTAGCAGATCGTCTCGTAGTTCAATTAGGATATTCTAAAATTTATAATGCCCAAAATCCATTCAGTTTTATGGAACTAATCTCTTTAGAAGGAAAAACCAACTTTTTTGAAAAACGTGTATCCGAATATTCTTTAGCTAATGTTGGTAAAAATAATGTACCAATATCTTTTGAAGCCGCATTCTAAATAAATTTACAAAATAGTATTTAATTGTTATACAATTTAATACTATTTATACGTAATTGTATGTGGATGAAATATAGAATAAGGATTATCTATATCACATATTAAAACAACTCTCAGCGAATCATCATTTTTTACTAATTTATGAGGATATGTATCATCAAATAATATTGGTTTATCGTTATACATTTTTTTTCCCATTATTTCCAAATAACAACTATTTTTTTTTACTATAATTGGAAAATGATATCGTAAAATTCCGGAATCCGGACCTCTATGGTAAGAAAGTTCTTTTTTATGTTCCATTATACTAAAAAAACAATTTCTTATATTTTTATAATTTTTTAATAAAGTATTAATTATTGGAAAATATTCTAAATTTTTATCATTATTCTTGTTAAATAATTTAAAAAAAATACATCTATATTTATTATCAGGTTCTAATTGAGAATATTTATTACTAACTACTATTTCTATTTTTAAATTTTTTCTTCTTGATTCATTGAAAGAATTTTCTATATGTCTTCTATTTGATATTAAAAATTTATTAAATTTTAAGATATTATGGTCAAAAATATATTTTTTCATAAATAGCTTATTTATAGAGTTATTTATTCCATAAATTATTCTATTTGGAAAATTATTGATATAATAATTAATAATCGAAAATCTTATGATAAAATTTCTATCTAATTCTGTCAATATTATAGTGAATAAAAAAAAAAAAAATAATGATATTTTCATAATAGATATATGTATATATTATATAAATATTTAAAATGCCTATTGGTTATGAAGAAAAAGAAACTTTTAAAAAGGATAATATAGAATATTATAGGTCTGTTGATATTTCAAATAAATTAACATTTATAATTATATTATTATTCATACTAGTTTGTATGGTAGGTTATAAATTTATTGGTGATAAAATAATTAAATAAGTTTCATTGCAAATAAAAATGATATAATAGATATAATTAATGTAGATTTATATTTAAAATTTAATGATATGCTATTATTTGATTCTAACTTTTTTTTTAATAAATTCTCTATGACTGATTTATTTTTTGGAATTGAAACATTTATTATACTAGCATTGAATAAATTATTATTAAAACTTCTGTGTAAATTAGTAGGAAATGCCGTGGGAATAATAGTAGAAATATCATTTTTTATTTCACATAAATCACCCTTTGTATCTAATTTTCGGCAATCACATTGAAATCCTCGATTGACAATGTTTATACATTTTGCACCATTTTTACATGGATTCGGTAAACATTTATGACATAAAAATCCCGATAATAGTAATGCGTCTAGATTTATTGTTGAGCAATCTTCTTCCATTTCCATTACTTCTCTATTTTCAACAGCTGATGTAGGATCTTCATATCCTGGTTCAGGAACATAGTCTACTGGTTCTGGACGAACAACAGGAGTATTTGGTGCTATTTTAACACATTGTGAGATGTTTTTATTACTAATATTTGTTTCGATATTATTACCTTGACAAAAATTATTTTTACAATTATTACTTTGGCAATCATAATTAAATTTACATTCTTCATTCTCATTACACAAATATGATTCAATACCGCATCCAGAATTTTCTTTATAATTTGTAGAGTATTTAAGAATATTTTCATTTATATTGATAGTCGCATCTAATGAATTCAAAGCATATAATTTGTCATCTTTTATGATTATATTTGCCCATCCCTTCCTTGGATTTTTTTTATTAAATATAGTTTCTAATGAATTACCATTTTTATCCCATCTTTTTATATTTCCTGAATCAAATTCTATAGAATAAATTATATTCTTATTTTCTGTTAATCCTGTTGGTTTATCAATATGTCCAAATACTCTATGTGGAGCTTCATATAAAGAATAATCAAAAGTTTCATTATTAGCTGATGAATAGATACTATACGTTTTTCTAGCATCACCTAATCTAACTGATTTATCAATATCTACTTCTAAAATTCTATCCTTTTCTGTATCAGAAATTAATAATTTTCTGTCATCTGTTATAACCATACCAGTTATTCCCCTCTTTTTCATATTTATTTGTATATTTTCAAAACGATGAACTCTAGCAGTTGAATGATCCATAAAAAATGGACCATGGGGTTTATCAAAATCATACATAATAAGCATTTTACATAAACCGTCTACATACCAAAAACTATTAGGTCCTTGTTTATGAGATTTATGAGAATCCAATCGCCAATTTCTATTATAGATAATTCCAGTAGACATTGGAGCTTCGTGTAACATATCTGTATGAATTAAAAAACATTTTCTTTCACCATTTATGTTACATTTATTTCCATCATTAGTAATTAAAGCTTCTTCTGATATATTAAATAATGTAGGTCCCATAAAATAATTTGGATCGGCATTAGGATTTCTGTACCAATCTAAATATTCATTAATTGATTCTTGACTAGTAGCAACATTACCATTTTCGGTAAATGCTAAACCAGATACATTAGCCATGTAATGATAAGGAGCTCTATCAATTCTGGTTGAAGGGTTATTCTTCAAGGATTGATTAATATAGGAAAATATCCAAAATAGATCTTTATCTTGATCTGTTATCCATAATGAAGAATTATTAGGATGAAATTCAAGATCTGTTGGATATTTCATTATTGTTTTTATTTCATTATCAAAACTATATATTTGTGATAATAATAATAATTTAATAAAATATAGAAAAAATTTACTCATACGATAAAGATTATAAACAAATTATTTTTATATAAATATTTCCTTATATAATTTATTTAATATATATAAAAAAAATTTGAATAATAAATAAATAATTATAAAAGTAATATCAATATGAAACTCTTTTTTGATGATGATGATAATGTTATAGAGGCTGGAATAGATGAAGCAGGTAGGGGGTGTCTAAGTGGTAGGGTATATGTAGGAGCAGTGATTCTTCCAAGAAAATTTTCGGATGAAAAATATAAAGAAATTAAAGATAGTAAAAAAATATCTAGAAAAAAAAGAATAGAATTAAGAGATTATATTGAAAAAACTGCTATAGCATATTCTGTTTGTTATGCCGAGCCTAATGAAATAGATGCTAAAAATATTTTAGCTACAACTTTAGATACAATGCATGCTTGTGTAGACAAAATAATAGAAAAAGGTAATAAACCAGATATTATATTAGTAGATGGTGATAGATGGAAAATCTATTCTACTAAAGATGGAGATGTTATACCTAATCAATTAATTAAAGGTGGAGATAATCAATATTATTCAATAGCAGCAGCATCTATTTTAGCAAAAGTATATCATGATGAATATGTTCAAAATTTATGTGAACAAAATCCTGATTATCAAAAATACGATTGGTTAAATAATATGTGTTATGGAACACAAAAACACCTAGATGCTATAAAAAAATTTGGTATAACCAAACATCATAGAAAATCATTTGGAATATGTAAAGAATTTACTTAATAAAATAAATTATAGAAATTTCATATTTCCTATTGTGATTGAGAAGTTGAACCAAATTGACTTATTATTTCATTAATATTATCATGGAATTGTTGAATGTTACTGTCAAGATATATAGAAAGGGGTGTTAAATATTTCATTTCATTACTATAACTATCATTTATTCTTTTTGATCTATTAAAATTATATTCTGTTATCATTTCATTTATTTGTTTTTTCATTTGATAGTGTTTTGCTTTTTGTTTGGCATATGTTAATGAATCTCTTTTACTTTCACTTTCATCTAAAACATTATCTATTTTTATATTTAATTCAATTAACTCTTCTACCATTTCTCTAATTTTGAAAATAATAATAACAAGTTCGTTATGGTTCATATTTTCGTGTAATTCTTTTGGATTATAAAATTTATTCGCTTCTTCTTCGGTTTCTTTTGAAAATTTTAAGAAAGACGTTGAATCAATTTTTATCAATTTTGGAAGAGTTTCTAATTCTTCTCTTGTTAGATCATTTCCCCTCATTAATTTTGCTATGATAGATTCAGAGGGTGTATCAGATAAACTTCTTGTTAAAATAGATGGATCTATTTCTATTTTACTAGAAGATTTAGCAGGCAGTGTTTTGGATCGGAATAATTTTGTTCTTACACGTTTTTCTGCATCATCGGAATGCCCCGCAACTTCAACAGATGTCGCTACATGTTCTTCTTCTGAATGTCTTAGTGCCTCTTCAGTACGTCTTAGATTCTCTTTTTCAATTATTTCCTCACTTACTAGTCCTATAAAAGTAGTAAAATCATTTGATATATCTAAATGCTCTAAAAATACTTTTTTAGCTAATGTTATTCGTAAATTTTTATCACTAACATTAATTTTATTTAACAATAGTCCAATTATATCAGAAACATCTTTAATTTTTTTAGAAATATGTTCTAAAGTATGTATACTATCATTTTTTATTAAATTCGATGGAATATGTATTTCAAGAGATTCATGACTTTTTTTTGAAAAATAGTGAAGTAATATTGTTCCTATAGCATGAATATTACTTTTATCCTTATCTTCAATATCTAAATATCCTATATTAGTAATTATTGATGAATACATTTGTGGTATATTTTCATAGCAAAATTTATATATTTCAAGTTCATTAATGTGAGATAATATCGTTTTACACGCATCAACAGCATAAATACCACCGTCTGATCGGAAATCAGAACGTAAAGATAATGAAGAGATATCTAATTTACCATCTAACACATATTTACTATTTAACATATGATATAATTCATTTATAGAAGCAGCTGATCTTCCAGATCTTTTTAAATATTTTTTACCATCTTCTGGTTCGTTTGCAAAAAAGTGTTTTAATTCTTCAGATTCTTCCAATAAATAATTTTTAATTTCGTCACCATATTCATCTTGAATATCAACTTTAGTAGTATGTAATTTTAAAAATTGAGTACTGATTGAACTATAAACTAAATTACGAATTCCCATAATTAATTTAACTATATTCTGTATATTTATTTTTAGAAATTCTTCGACAGAACCTAATATGTCAAATACTAGAGAAATTTGATCTATATTTTTTTGAAAATCGGCAGCTTCTTTGGCTTTTTTTTCCTCGTCGTCTGCGTTAGATTGTGAAAAAAACCCAGGATTTTTCAATGTATAATCATAAAATATACAAGTATTTAAGAATTTAGTTCTAATAAATCCGTTATCATTTTTAAAAATAAATTCAATTATATTAATATCTATATCTTTATTATTTTCTATAATTTTAGGAAAAAGAGAACTTAATTCATCTGAAATATCTTCATATGATTTCATTTCAAATTTATCTCCAAAATTTGAAAATAAAAAAGGAAAATTAACACATAAACTTTTCATTTTATCAAAAATCATTTTAGAGGTAATAGTTCTAAGTTTTCCTCTATAATATCCAAAAGTAGTTTTATTCCATCCAAATAATGTTGGATTCCCTAAAAGAATACTTTTTAGTGCACATAATTTGTCATTTGTTAATAATAATAATTGTTCTGTACCTTTAGTTTCTTCATTATATTTATCAACCCAGTTAATAAGCCCCCAATCTCCTGATTTTTTAAAATCTAATAACATTTTAATTATTTTTTTAATATTATTAATATCTTTATAACCATTAATATCTTGTAAATATTTCAAAAATAATTGAAATACTGGATCTATTTTATTGGAATCAACTGTGATAGTCTTAGGATTATCTAGAAATTGTACTTTTGATTTTTGGTATATCTTTTTCAAATTTTCGAGTAATTTATTATCGGGAAATTTACCTGCTTCTACTAGGTCTATATAATCAATAAAGGTATTAATTAATATGCTCAATAATCTAACACTTAGGCCTTCATCTATATCTATGCTCTCATTTGCTGCAACCCCTGAGATCTTATAATGTAAAGATAATGTTATTGGATTATCTGAACTAACGGTCGCTTGTGATACACTATATGAAAAATCCGGCCAAATATCTGTAATTGTATCTCCCGTAAAACTTGTACGCCTTGGAAATCCTCTATCCTTTTTTTGATCCATAAATGTTTCTACATGGTTAGTCTGACTTATCTGTGTGTTGTATGTTGCTGTATTTGCTGTTGCGGGATCCCATAAATTTACAATAGGAACACGAATATTTATTTTAAGATCTGTTTCCATGAAGTTTTTAAGAGAGCTTGATCCTGACATATTTGGGGCAGTATCAAAAACATATCCTGTAATATTTGAATTAGACATAAATAAACTAAAAACATCTTTAAATTGACTTAGTGGTTTCTCTTCTAATTTTTCGGCAGAATTCCAATTAGATAATGTAAATTTACCAGTTGTTAAATTCACTGTTTCATCATAAGAAAAATAATGAAGTCCTCCTACATAATCTAAACCATCTATACCGGATGAGGATACAGCTCCAATTGTATGGAATCTATTAAATAGTTTTGTTTCAAATAAAGATTCAGTATCTAATGAAGATACCTTAAGATAATCCGGCATGTGTGTAGATAAAATGTCTTTATAAATATAAAAATTTTTTTTTAAATTACTTAATAATTTATCTAAACTATTCATTTCAGGTATTGACATTTTTTCATTTACTAATGTACCATCGTAATTTGATTTAAAATGATGTTTTGCAACTGATCTTTCTCCTCCAAAATCATGACGTGGTTCGCATACAATTTCCATTAGTTTAGATAAATTTTTAGCTTCTTGTCTACCACCTTTTAATATTTTTTCATAAAAAAAAGTAGAAGATTTAAAAAGATTATCTAGTATATATTTTTCTGATTCATTAAATTTTGTAATATTATCATTTAATATATCAAATAATAAATATATTGGATGTTTAATGATATTTGCATAAATTATAAGATTATCATGCATTTTAATAATATTAGATTTTGATGTTCCTGTAGTTGTTTCTATAAGTAAAATAATAAATAAGTATTGATAATATATATATATTGATTTTTCTGTAAGAGCTGTGTAAAAAAGATCAATATTATATATTGTAAATTTTTCATTATATATTTCTACTATTTTATCTATAATATCTTGATCATTATCTATAATATTAAATATATAAGTTTTATATATTTTGTTGTATATTTCTTTTTGATTTTTAATAGTATCAGATATATATGAATTTATAGAAAAGTTTGTAGAAGAACACATCAATTTTGATATATATTCATTATCTTTATATTTAGGTATAGTTTCTAAATTATAATCTTCCTCTAAATTTAAAAAATTATTTTTTTTTTCTTCAAATCTACCACCATGTAATAAATATTTTCGTATTACATTTTTTGAGGATTTATTATTTTTCGAATATTCTTTCACTATTTTTTTCATTAATATATGAATATAAAAAGATATAAAAAAAAAAACATATTATTTATTATGTTAAAAAAAATTAATTTAGCCAAATATTTGTTTTTAAGAGAAATATTTCCTGCTAATATTCGTTTTTTTCCAAGATATATAATTGTTTTACCACGAAAATGGAAAGAAATTGAATGGTGGTTAACAGGATATAATTCATCATAATATAAATTTAAATTTATAGATATTTAAAATTATATTGAATATATATAACAAATAATGTCCGAAGTATTAAAAACAGCTGTAAGTACAATATCAAATTATTGGTACACCGAAAAAGATAGTTCTATATTAGCACAAAACAAAGAAATACTAGAAATAGGAAATATATTAAACAGTTTATTTATAGATAGACAAACAATTGAAATACCTAGATTAGTTGTAGTTGGTAGTCAATCTTCCGGTAAAAGTTCTTTATTAAATTCTATTTTAGGAATGGATATATTACCTACAGGTAACAATATGGTTACAAGATCTCCATTACAAATAGAACTAATACAATCCAGTGGAAATGTAACTAAAGGAATATTTGGAAATTATATAGAGGGGAAATGGCAAAATTTATATGAATTAGATCTAGATTATCCTGAAACAACAGATGAACAAAAAAATTCTATTTGTGATAAGATAGAAGCTATTACAAAAGAAAATGCTGGAAATAATATGAATATATCATTTACACCTATTTATTTAAGAATTTATAGTCCCAATGTTCCTAATTTAAGTTTAGTAGATTTACCTGGGTTAACCATGGTAGCTTGTACAGATAAAGGTCAACCAAAAGATATTAAAGATCAAATTAAAAAAATGATAGGAGAATACATAAAACCTAGTAAAACAATAATTTTAGCTGTTATGCCTGCACGAACTGATATAGAAGCAGATATAGCATTAGATTTAATAAAAGAATATGATCCAAAAGGGAATAGAACAGTTGGAATACTAACAAAATTAGATTTAATGAATGAAGGAACTGATATAACAAATCTTTTAGAAAATAAAGTTTCAATTGATCTCCAACTTAAATATGGTTATTATGGAATAAGAAATAGAACTAAAAAAGAAACAAATGAATGTAATGTAATAGACGGATTAGAAATAGAGCAAAAATATTTTAATAATCATCGAATATATTGTAATCAAAAATATAAGGAAAATTTAGGAATACCTAGTTTATGTAGAAATCTTAGTACTATCTTAGTGAATTCAATTAAATCATGTTTACCTAAAATATTATCTGAAATTAATCAAAATATAACAGAAAATGGTATTAAATTAGAAAAATTAGGGACGACACTTCCAGAAAATGATCAAGCTAAATCAGCCTATATACATCATTTACTATCTAAATTTTGTAGAAAATTTATTTCAACATTAGAGGATAGAGGCAAAAATATAAATAGTGGTAGAAATATAAAAGATTTATTTATTGATTATAGAAGTAATTTAGTAAATATTGATCCATTTAGTGAAGAAAATTGTAGTAACCAATATATAGAAGAATCTATTAGAAATTGTGAAGGAAATCATATGTCATTTCCTTCTCCACCAATTGAAGTTTTAGAACAAATAATGAAAGACGAATACAAAAAACCGATTAGTAAATTATATGAACCTTCTAAAATATGTGCTGATAATGTAATGAATGAACTCGTTGTTTTGACTAATATTTTATTGGATGACATAGGGATAATACGATTTCCTTTATTTACCAAAATTATAAAAACAGAATTATTAAATAATCTTTTAATAGATAATCTAAATAATACTCTAAAAAAAATTTTAGAATTAATAGATATGCAACAAAATTATTTATGGACTGATAATATAAATTTCATAGAACTGTTATCTAACAATTCAGATAATAATTTACAAGTTACTTTAATGAGAAAATTATTAAAATTTTATTACAGTCATGTTGTACAATGTTTACAAGATAGTATTCCAAAATGTATTATGTTCTTTCTTGTTAAAAAGACCGAAGATTGTCTTTCTACTAATTTGTATGAAAAAATTAAAAATGAAAGTGTTGATAAAGTATTATTAGAATATGATGATATTCATACACAAAGAATGGATATTGAAAAATCAAATAGAGAGCTGTATAATGCAAGAAAACTGATAGAGTCGTTATAAATTTATTATATAATCATAATATTTACTATCATTCTGTTGATCTTACACATAATATATTATATAATACTGGTAAATTATTGATTTTCATAGAGTAGCAGGTTTTCATATATTTTATTAAATTTATTTAAAATTTTCCCATATATCTTTATAATTAGGTATTGAATTATCTAAATTACTAATTTTTTCTCTTAATTTATCAAGTTTTCTAATAAGTTGATTTCTAGTAGGCAGCTTATTTTTTTCTGCTTTTCTTTGTACATATTTATCCATTTTATAGATAAAATACATCTATATTTGTTCCATTTTATTTTTTAATCCATCTAAAATTAAAATTTTATATAAACATTATAATAAATTTGATTTAAAAATAAATTTACATTACTCAATATAAATGAATAATAAAAATAGTCTATATTCAAGACAGATAGGAGTGATAGGTAGAGATACTATGTTGAAATTATCAAATTTAAAAGTATTTGTATTTGATTTAGATACGGTTGGAATAGAAATAGCGAAATGCTTATGTTTATTAGGAATAAAAAAACTATATATCAATGATAGTCGAAAAATTACAGATATAAATAAAGGAAGAAATTATGCTATAGAATCTACTGAAAAAGGTAATATAATAGCAGACAAAACCTTAGAATATTTAAAAAATCTTAATATGTATGTAGAGATTATAAATTCAAATTTAACAGATGAAGTATTAAACGAAGTTGATATTGTAATTCAAAGTAAAATACGTACTAAATTAGATTCATTAGATCTAAATGATAGATGTAGAAAGCATAATACAAAATATATATTAGCAATTGTTATAGGATTAACCGGATATATTTTTAGTGATTTTGGAAATAAACATAAAATTATAGATAAAGATGGTGAGAAATGTAAATCAGCATATATTACAAATATATACAAGGAAGATAATAAAATTTGGATAAAATTAGCAGATGATGATAACAATTTTTCATCAGGAGATTTATTTAGAATTCTTTTTAATACAGAAAAAGATAAAATATTTGAAATAAGTAATATTAATAATAATTTATTTTGGATAAAAAATGATGATACAATAGATATTGAAAATTTGAAATTACACAATAATGTATTAATTCAAGAAGAAAAAGAAATTTTAAATATTAGTCATAGTGATTTACGAACACATATAAAAAAAAATAACTTTCCTGATATTGTAATTAATATGGAAGATAAAGATGTTTCAATTATTCAAAAAGATATATATCATATTATAGTAGATTCAAAAAAATTAATAGATGATAATCATTATACACAAAATATTATAAAAGGTAAATATGAATTTCCTATAATAGGAAGTATTATTGGTGGTATAGTAGGACAAGAGGTAATAAAAATAACCGGAAAATACATACCTTTAAATCAGGAATTTTTAATAGATTATTCTGAGATATATAACAAGAAAACTTTATATAAATCATGTAAAAATAAAAAGAAACAAGATATATATAATTTCTTATCAAAAGATTTATTGAAAAAATTAGAAAATTTAAATATATTTTTAGTAGGCTGTGGTGCGCTTGGTTGTGAATATCTAAAATTATTTAATATGTTAAATATTTCAACTAATAAAAAAGGAAAAATAACTGTGACGGATATGGATAAGATTGAATTATCTAATTTAAATAGACAATTCCTATTTAGGATGGAAGATATTGGAAACTATAAATCAACTACAGCAAAAAATAAAATTTTAGAATTTAATCCTAATTTAAATATTAATGATTTGACTTTTGCTGTAGAAAGAAAAAATGAACATTATTTTAATAGAGAATTTTGGGAAAAACAAGATATAATTGTAAATGCATTAGATAATGTAGAAGCAAGACAATATGTTGATAGTAAATGCTTAGTTTATAATAAACCTTTATTTGAAGCAGGTACATTAGGTATAAAATGTAATACCCAATGTATAATTCCTAATATAACAAACAGTTATTCTGAAACACAAGATCCAGTAGATAAGTCTATACCAGTATGTACAGTTAAACATTTCCCCTTTAAAATAGAACATTGTATTGAATGGGCATTAGAAATTTTTAATATATATTTTAATGAAACTATATTAGATATTTTTGAATTATCAAAAGGAGATGTAAAATTTAGAGAATATATAGGTATAATAGATAATGATACTATTCTTAATAATAAATTACAAAATATAATAGATATGAACATGATATTACATAATAAAAATTTAAATGATGTCGTAAAATTTTGTATAAAAACATATAATAAGATATTTGTAGATCCTATTAAACAATTATTACATACAATACCAGCAAATAAGATTAACGAGGATGGAAGTCAATTTTGGAGTGGAAATAAATTAATGCCAAATATATTAGAATTTAGTGATAATACAAATTCAGTACCTTTTATATCAATTTTTTCAAAAATTATATGTAGATGTTTGAATATTGAATTTAATATTGATAAAATAAATAATTTACATGATGTAACTCTTACAAATTCTAATTTTATAGTTAGTAATAATTATCATTATAAAATAGATTCTAAAGATTCTATGAAAGAAGGAGATTATAATTTAGATTTTAAAAATACTAATAAAACTTTATTAGATAGTATACTAAAATTCAATATACATAAAGATATTAAATATAATACAGAAATTTTCGATAAAGATGATGATATGAATAATCATATTGAAATGATATGTTTATTGAGTAATATAAGAGCAAATATTTATAATATTAAAGAAATAGATAATTTAGAATGTAAATTGATAGCAGGAAGAATTATACCGGCATTATCTACTACAACTACATTAGTTACAGGATTATCAATGATGGAAATTATTAAATATTTTTATAATACTCTTTCAGAAAATAATAAAAAATTGGTTTATAAAGATAATTTTGTAAATATTGGATTAAATCTATATTTACAATCTCAATCACAGAAAAATAGTAAAATAATTTCAGGTACTTATCATAATTTATATGGTTGTAAAATAAAAACAGTACCAGAAGCATTTTCTAATTGGGATTTTATAAAAGTTTTTAGAAAAAAACATAATATAGATGATATTAATAATCTATTAAATTATTTACACAATTTTTATAAAATAAATATTAGTATGTTAGTATGTGAAAATAATATATTATATGATACTTTTAATAAATCTGTTAATAAAAATAAAAAATTTTTTGAAATTTATAAAGAATTAGAAATCAACAAAAGTGAATATTTGATACTTGAAACATCATGTTATGATAATAATATACCTTTATTAACTCCAAAATTAATTTATTGTTGGGATAAATAAATGTTACTTTTTATAAGTAAAAGAAAATGATATATAATCTCTATTAATATTATTATGGTAATAATTAATATAATATTATTTATTATTATTATTTTAGTTATATTTCTTTTAATTAAATTTTTAATATTTAGTAAAGAATTATCATTAAATTTAAAAAAAAGTATATTCAATGATAATGATAATACAAAATTAGAATTTTATAGTAACATAGATAAAAATCCAAAAATAAAAAAATCAAATATTTATTTTTTAATAAAAATTGATGATGATAATAATATTTATAAATTAGTATTTAAACTATTTGATGATATTGTTCCTATAACCTGTAAAAATTTTAGAATATTATCAACAAAGGGTATTAAACAAAAAAGTTATAAAAATAGTAGATTTCATAGAGTTATAAAAAATTTTATGATACAGGGAGGTGATATAATAAATGGAAATGGAACGGGTACAATGTCAATATATGGAAATAAGTTTAATGATGAAAATTTTAAAATACCACATAATGAGGAAGGATTATTATCTATGGCAAATTCTGGACCTAATACGAATGGAAGTCAATTTTTCATAACAACTAATAAAGCAAGTCATTTAGATAATAAACATGTTGTATTTGGTAAAGTAATAGAAGGAATAGATGTAATACGAAAGATAGAAAATTTAAAAACTGATGATAATGATAAACCATATAGTAATATAAAAATAATAGATTGTGGTGAAGTAAAATAATTTATAGATAATATAATAAATATATCAAATTAAGTATAAAATTAAAAAAAAAAATCAGATAAATAATAGATAATGAATAATATATCTAAAGAAGATTTTAATCAAAAAAAAAAATTTACAATTTCAAATCAGATCGGAGGTAAAGGTACTTTAAGAAGAAAAGGAATAAAAAAAAATAGTTCTTTATTAGAAAAAAAAAAAAATATTGATAGCTTATATAAAAATATTAATAATTCTATTACTGAAATTAATAAAAAAATATTAAAATTGAATAATGATAATTATATAAAATTCAGAGATTTTATAGATGAATTAATAATAGATTATTTAAAAGATTTAAAAAGAGATGATATTGATAAATCTTCTGGTTTAAAATATTCTGAAATTAATAAATTAGGCTGTTCATTTATATATGAAAATTTTTTTTATCCTGTTGATGATACAAAAATACTAATAAAATCTGATTTATATGATTTTATAAACAGTAGTTTTAAGGAATCAGGAAAATATTTATTTTTAAAATTTATACAATCAATTGATAATATATTAATAAAAAAAGAATATGATATAAATTTAGATAGTGAAAAATATAATAAAAAGGAATTTGATATAGGATTAAATTATTTTGAATTTGATACAAAAAAAAAAATACATTTTAAAGATATAAGAAATAAATATATTGAATTTCTAAATAATAAAGATGATTATGAAAACACTACAATATATTATACATTATTAAGAAATCAATATTCAGACTATATAAAAAATTTTGTTCCTTGAAAAAATGATTACTTAAAGTCAAATTAAAATATTAATATAAATGGAATATAATTATCCTACAATTAATAGAAATATCATAACAGAATTGGGAAAAATTTATGAAGAATTATCAAGTATAATTGAAAAACAGAAATTAATTCAAAAAGACTTAGAAAAATTTGAAGAAAAACAAAATTCAGAAAATATCGATATAAAAAATAAATATTTAGAACAAGATAAAAAAATAGATTTAATTCATAATTTATTTAATAAATATAAAGAATATTCACAACCAAATTATGATAAAGTACTATCAAATGTAGTTAATATTGAAAAATTAAAATTAATTGATAATAATAATTTATATGAATCTTATAATAATTTATGTACATTTAATAATAAGCAATTTGAAGAATCATATAAAAAATTAAACGAACTTAATAATAATATAATATATTCTAAAGAATCTTTAGAAAAATATAATATAGAATTAATAAAAAAAAATAATATAAAGGATGAAAAAATTAAAAGTTTAGAAAATATTATTAATAATATGGATGAAAGATTAAAAACTCTAGAAAATCTATTTCAAAAAAAAATTTAAATCTAACAACTATTAATTTAGAAAAATTATTTAGTGACAAGTCTAGGTGCTACACTCATACTTTCTAATTCTTGAACAAATAATTTCATAGCATAAGGAATTCTAACTTCTGAAAAATCGGAATAATTTTCACAATTTTTACATGAGTAAATATTTTCACATGAATTTACCGCACCTACTAATCCACATTTTTTGCATATATACATTCTATAATTATCCGATCGATCTTGTAATGTCTCTTTTAAAAATTGGGCTGTACCATGAGATAGTATACAATCTCTTTCCATCTCTCCGAATCGAAGACCACCGTCTCTTGCTCTTCCTTCTGCAGGTTGTCTTGTTAAAATAACATTCGGTCCAGTTGCTCTGGAATGTATTTTATCTTCTACCATATGTTTTAGTCTTTGGTAATAAGTAGGACCAATATAAATGTTTACTTTTAATTGTTGTCCAGTTCTTCCACTATACAATAGTTCTTCTCCATGCCGATGAAATCCAACTGCTTCTAATGTATCACCTATTTTATCTAATTTTTTATCTGTAAAACTTGTTGCATCACCAAACATATTCACACAACATGCTGCTTTTCCTGTTATGCATTCTACAACTTGACCTATAGTCATTCTACTAGGTACTGCATGAGGATTCATTATTATGTCTGGAACAATACCATCTTTCGTAAAAGGCATATCTTGTTGAGAATATACAATTCCAACTGTACCTTTCTGTCCATGTCTACTAGAATGCTTATCCCCTATTGTAGGTCTCCTATTTGATCTAACTCTAATTTTAACAAATTTATATCCATCACCATTCCTAGAAATCATTACTTTGTCTATAAATCCTGATTCATTCGGACGTAATGCTGTACTACAGCATCTATAAAAATCTTTATTATTTTTTACCGGTGTTATTTTTCCTATAATTATATCATTTTCTTCAACTTTAACATTTTCTTCAGCAAATCCATAAGAATTTAAATGTGAATAGTTATTTCCCTTCATTCCTACCGTATTTGATCTTTCTGGTATACAAAATTGTTCTTGTACTTGAGATGTACCACTTTGTGATTTTTTCTCTTCATCTTTATATGTACGATAAAATATAGAATGAAACAAACCTCTATCTATTGCACTTTGATTCATAATTACTGAATCTTCCTGATTGTACCCGGAATATGAAGCTACTGCTACTATACAATTTATCCCACATGGCAAATTATTACTAGGTAAATATTTTATCATTCTACTATTAACAATCGCCAATTGTGGATATGTTAAAACATGAGCTAATGTATCCATTCGATATCTAAAATTTGTTGAATAAATTCCCATTGCTTGTTTACCCATCGCTGATTGATATGTATTCCTTGGAGATTGATTATGATCTGAAAAAGGTATAATTGATGCTAAAACACCTGTCTGTAAAGCTGGATGTATTTCACAATGAGTATAATGATATTTTATTACTTTTTTATCTAAATTTTTTAACTTATCACCTATAATACTTATCATACAAGTATTTTCTTCTTCTACATCCAAATATTCTATTACTGATGATTTATCTGTAATTAAATCACTATTATATTTAAAATTATTATAATTAAGTGTAGGAACAATCAGGTTTCTCCAATTAATTTTATTTTCGTTTAAATCACTTATTATAGATTTTGTTATCAAAAATTTATTGTCTTTTAATATATATAATGGTCTAGAACATCTACCTGAATCTGTATAAATCTTTATAGTATTGAATTTAATATTCCAGCAAATAGAAACATATATATTAATAATACCTTCTCTTCTTAATCTTTTTAAATTATCTACTAATATTTTAGGTTTATCTGTTATCATTATCCAATCACCATTTATAAATATACTTGTATCATTATTTGAAAATTCAGTTGGTTTTAAGTTTTCTATAAATTTACAATTAAAATTTTCTAATAAATTTATAATTGGATCTACATCACTGTATATTGTTATATGATTTGATAATGCTAAATTTTTTACAACCCCTACTGATCCTCCTTCTGGCGTTTCTGATGGACAAATTCTCATAAATTGTGTAGAATGTAATTTACGTGGTGCTACTAATTTTGATGTTTTTTCCATAGGAGTATTAACCCTTCTTAAATGCGACAATGTAGAATTATAAGTTAATCTACTTAATACTTGTGCTATACCTTGTTTATTTAACATTGATTTTAAACCCCAATTTCCTGTAGCTAAAGCATATTTTAACCCCGTTGTTATTGTACTTGATTTTATTATTTTATAAATATTCGCATTATTTAGAATATTATTAAAATTATTATTTGCTCTCCATGATCCATTCATATATTCTTTGTTAATTTGTGTTTTCATATCTTTTACCATTTTAGTATAATATTGTCTAAATAAATTACTCATTAACGATCCTGCTGTGTCTATTCGTTTATTTTCATAAGAATCTCTATCATCATAAGGTCTATTTTTTAAGAAAACATCTAATAAATTTTTTACCATCAAACCTAGAAAAAATGATTTTTTTATAGAATTTGTTCCTACATGTGGAAGAAAATCATTTATTAATATATCATTCAAATATATTGATCTTCGTTGTTTCTCACTTTGATCTCTATTATATCCCATCATATTTACATATCTACATAAATACTCTTTGGCTGAATCTTGATCTATTATTAAACTTGTCTCTTCTAGAGAACCTCTTAATAATTGAGTGTATTTATCTCTATCATTTAAATTTACATCAATTAATATATAGTCTATTATTTCTTTATCCGATATCACTCCTAATACTCTGAACATTATAAAAAGAGGTATATCTGCTTTTATATGTGGTAAAGATACCTTTATTGTTCTACCATTTACCCCTTCTTTTGATGTTAATTTTACTTGAATATTTTTGGGTGTTAATATTTTTTTATTGGGTATTGATTTTATTTCACATATATGCGAATATTTTGATTGCTGTTTAGTATTTTTAAATACATACATTTTATTTTCTGCTACCCTTTCTTGACTAACTATTACCTTCTCACTCCCATTTATTATAAAATAACCACCCTCGTCATACTCACATTCTTCATAATCTATTTTATTATTTGTACTTGGCATTGTAAGAATACATGCTTTAGAATGTAACATTACTGGTAACTTCCCTAAATTTATCTTTGATAATTTAGTATATTTCGATTCTGTTAATTTTGAAAATCCTTCTCCTGAATATACTTTTGTTTTAAATGAAACCGCTACATATAAATTTGACCCATATGTAAAATTACGTAATCTCGCTTCATTCGGATACATTAATTTTTGTCTACCATTATTTTCGTGAATTGTTGGCGGACTTAATTGATGCTCATCTAATAAAATTTCCAGTTCGTATCTATGTTTATTTACTGGTATCTTTTTTATAGAAATATTGTTTCTTATAAAATCTTTTGCTTTTTTTATTAATTCCTCATTACTCAATTTATTCGAATTCAACTTATCTCCTAAATCTATTATCTTATTTTCACTTTTGTTATTTTCTATATTATCTACTATTTCTGAAATTATTTTTATTAATTCTTCATCATCTTTAAATTCACTCCACGATTTATATTTTTTATCTAAAACATTTATATATTCCGAATCTAATGATAATTTCCACCATAATTGATCTATTATATAATCATAATTTAAAATTATTGGATTAAATTGTGAAATAATACTCGGTAAACTTATTTCTAAAAATTCATTAAAAGAATTTATTTGATGTTCTACAAGATAATTTGGTCTTGTTATTAAATTTTTTACTAATTTCCATGTATCTGTTTCCCAATCAAAATTATCTTCATTCGTCATAATAATTTTATTTATTCATAATTCATTATATTATTTTTAAATCAAATTTTTATAAAAATAATATATATTCTTTAAGTCCAATATTCTATAAATCATATAAAAATATCATTCCATTAATTTATTATTATAAATGGAAGATAAATCTTATAGATTTAAATATTATGATAATGAAAATAGATATTTGAATAAATACGAAATATTTAATCCTCCTAATAATATTAATTACAATAATTTTAATAATCCTCCCAATATTTTTAGTAATCCTACTAATATTTCTAATAATCCTCCTAATATTTCTAATAATCCTCACAATATTTTTAATAATCATCCTAATATTTCTAATAATCCTCCTTCAAATATTTTTAAAAATAATGATTTATTAAATAAAAATATAGATTGTATCATTCCCAATACTAATACCTCTAAATTTCCTGTACAAAAAAAAAATAATCTTAATCAAACTCTTAAAAATGATAATGAAAATAATTTACTAAATTCGCTTTTTAATTTTATGACTCCTTTTAGTATTGTTATTGAAACTGATTCTGATCAAAATAATAAAGATGACAAACAAAAATCTAAAAAAGAACTAATTAAATTAGAAAGAGAAAAATTATCAAAATATAAATTTGAAAGTATTGATAAGAATATAGAAAATATAAATGATTTAATCGAATTAGGTTTAGAATACAATCATAAATATAAAAATAAAAAAAAACTATATTCTATTGATTTAAAAATATTAAACCAACTTGTCGAACCACTTACCGAATTAAAAAATATGATTGGACTTGATGATATAAAAAAACAAATTTTCGAACAAATAATTTTCTATTTACAAAATTTAGATGATCAAAATTATGATATGCTACATACTGTTATTTATGGAGATCCTGGTATTGGTAAAACTGAACTTGCTAAAATACTTGCAAAAATATATTCTAAACTTGGTATATTATCTAAAGGAACTTTCTTATCTGTAAAAAGATCTGATTTAATTGGAGGATATTTAGGTCAAACTGCTATGAAAACAAAAAAAGTATTAGATGATGCTATAGGTGGAGTTTTATTCATAGATGAAGCATATTCTTTGGGAAATAAAGATGGAAAAGATTCATATTCAAAAGAATGTATTGATACACTTACTGCTGCTTTAACTGAAGAAAAAGATGATCTTATTGTTATTATCGCTGGATATAAAGACGATTTACAAAAATGCTTTTTCGCACAAAATAATGGTTTAGAAAGAAGGTTTAATTGGAGATTTGAAATTAATAAATATAATGCTGATGAATTACGAAAAATATTTATTAAAAAAGCTAATGATCAAAACTGGAATATATCATCCTATAATGATGTTCCTATATCCTTTTTTGAAGACAATTTAGATATTTTTTATTATAATGGAGGAGATATGGAAACTCTCTTTCAGAAATGTAAAATGGCACATTCTTATAGAGTATTATCTTTGCATCCTGATGAAAAAAAAAAAATTAATAAATTAGACCTAGAAAAAGGACTCGAATTCTTTTTAGAATCTAGAAAAAATAATAAGAATAATTATTCTTTGGAAAATATGTATAGTTAAAAAAAATAAAAAAAAATATATATATTACCTAATATGAATAACAAAACTATTAATTTAAATGAAAATCAACCCTCTTCAAAAAAAATATTCCAAACCGCACAAAAATCTAATAACAAAAAATATAAAAATAATATTCATACTAACTATACTCCTAAATCTAAAAAATCTTTTAAAAATATAAAATTTGATATTGATTTAGATAATCAACCTGCTATAAAAAAAA
>Ga0206129_10001971_pt1 | contig 26575 bp, 25 predicted proteins | sample Helgoland_Spring_8_FD_148616 | JGI IMG/M metagenome (GOLD analysis project Ga0206129, IMG submission 148616) | Pelagic subsurface seawater microbial communities from Kabeltonne, Helgoland, North Sea - Helgoland_Spring_Bloom_20160502_2 | ecosystem: Environmental > Aquatic > Marine > Epipelagic ...
TCGGATCTTGGATGTTTTGGAACAGCTTCCTGCCCCCGTAAATTTGAACGGCGAGTTCATTGCAGATAGCGCCAGTGCATCTTCGCTCCTCCAAAGGGGCAGCAAGCAGATTTTTAAGAGCCGCAGATGTGCTTGGGGCATTTTCGGTTTCAATTTCTTTCCACTGCAAGAGCCAGTCTTTGCACTGTGAAAATACCTGCTCTTTTGAAACCAGTTTCTTGAGTCCCAAAAAACCTTCAGCAACTGCCACATTGTGCCGGATTTGGTGGGGGAAGCATCCAAGAACTTGGATTTGCTCCCGATAGTGGCCTAGAGCTTTCTGAGCTGGTCTTACGTGACTCCCGTTCGAGTTCAAAAATGGAATAACTGCTTTTTCTGCGTTACCGTCAATCAGCCGTTGCAAAACGTCTTCAAACGATCCCTCGACAAAATCCAAAGGATTGTTTGAGAACTGTTTTTTTGCAAAGTCATGACTGAAGCTTCCTTCTGGTCCAAGGCACGCGATTATCTGTTTCGTTGAACTCATTGCTCTTTGAGGAGTATTTCGGTTTGGATGGTCAAATAGCTTGCATTCAATCTCACTTGCATGCTCTGGAAATGATTGGCGAAATGGCTGAGATTTTCTAATTATAAAGCACTCTCTTGACCGAAAATTTTCCAGACTAACACTACATGTAGTATGGCTGAGGGTGGCTGACACAATATGGGAATTATGCGCATGAGTAAGGTCCCTGCTTGCCGGGCGAAATTGCTGATCCGTGCGGATATTCAGCTTTATTCAACAAGGTTTTATCAATGCGCTGCCAGCCAGTTTTTCCCGGTGCCTTTTTCGACGAGGATGGGGACGCTGTGGGGGAGGGGAAGGGCGGATTCCATGATGTGGAGGATTTTGGGGACGAGTTCGGCTTCCTCGTCGGGGTGGAGGTCGAAGACGAGTTCATCGTGGACCTGGAGGAGCATTTTGGTCTGGTAGGGCTTTTTGCGGAGCAGCTCGTCGATGCGGATCATGGCGATCTTGATCATGTCGGCGGAGGTGCCTTGGATGGGCATGTTGATGGCGGCGCGCTCGGCGTTCTGGCGGAGGCCGGCGTTTCCTGTGCTCAGGTCGGGGTAGTGGCGGCGGCGACCGGCGAGGGTCTCGGCGTAGCCTTTATCACGGGCGACGGCGACGGTGCGATCCATGTATTCCTTGATGGCGGGATACTCGCGGAAGTAGGCGTCGATGATTTCGGCGGCCTCGCCGCGGGGGATGGCGAGGCGCTGGGAGAGGCCGAAGGCGGAGATGCCGTAGATGATGCCGAAGTTGACCATTTTCGCGCCGGAGCGCACCCCGCGGGTGACTTCCTCGGGGGTGACTCCGTGGACTTTCGCGGCGGTGATGGTGTGGATGTCCGCACCGTCCTGGAAGGCGGAGATCATGGTGGGATCGCAGGCGAGGGAGGCCATCACGCGGAGCTCGATCTGGGAGTAGTCGCAGGCCAGCAGGGTGCAGCCGTCGCGCGGGACGAAGGCTTGGCGGATTTTTCTGCCGGCTTCTGAGCGGACGGGGATGTTTTGGAGGTTGGGATCGGAGGAGGCGAGGCGGCCGGTGGCGGCGAGGAGCTGGTGGTAATGGGTGTGGATGCGGCCGGTCTCCGGGGCGATGTGGTTGGGGAGGGCGTCGAGGTAGGTGGACTTGAGTTTGGATGCCTCGCGGTAGGTGAGGATTTCCTCGATGATGGGGTGAATACCGAGCAGGGTGGAGAGGGTTTGCTCGTCGGTTTTGTACTGGCCGGTTTTGGTTTTCTTGGGCTTATCCAAGAGCTTGAGGTGATCGAAGAGGATCTGGCCGAGCTGTTTCGGGGAGGCGATGTTGAACGGGGTGCCGGCGTGGGCTTGGATCGATTTCGCGAGCTGGTCTATGGTCTGCTGGAGGTCGACGGCTATGGTTTGGAGGGCTTCCAGATCGATGGCGATTCCCTCCATTTCCATGCGGACGAGGACGGGGAGGAGGGGCGCTTCGATTTCGAAATAGACTTTTTCCTGGCCACTTTCCTTGAGGAGAGGCCGGAGTTTCTCGGCGAGCTGGTAGGTGACGTCGGCGTCCTCGGCGGCGTATTCGGCTAGGATTTCCAAGGGGATGGAGGCGATATCTAGATCTTTGGACTTTTTGGATTTTTTCTCGGCGTGGGCGAAGAGGTCGTCTTGGGCGGAATCGTCTTCGGGTGCGGTGGCGATGTCGGCGAGCTTGACCGTGGAATAGCCGAGGAGGATTTCCGAAAGGTAGTCCATGCTGTGGCGGCGCTCGGGGGCGACCAGGGCATCGGCGAGCATGGTGTCGAAGAACGGGCCGGCGACGTGGATGTTGTGAGAGTGGAGGACGGAGAGGTCGTATTTCAGGTTGTGCCCGATCTTCTCCGAAGATGCGGAGAGCAAAGAGCGGAGAGGTTGGAGAAGATCCTCTGTGTATGGGAGATACCAGCCTTCGTGGGCTTTCCAGGAGAAGGCGATTCCGAGGAGTTTTGCGGAGTGGCGGTTCAGGGAGGTGGTCTCGATGTCGAAGCAGAAGGATTTCTGGGCGGCTAGTTCGGTGAAGAGGGATTTCTGGAGATCCGGGGTGTTGGCTAGGGTGTATTTGTGCGGGACGTCGGCGATGGTTTTGAAGGTGTCGAAGAGGGTTGGGGTTTCTCCGGTTGTTGGCTGCGGACTAAAGTCCGCGCTCCGTTCCTCGCCGAAGAGGCGCTTGGTGAGGGAGCGGAATTCGAAGTCGATGAAGAGCTGTTTGATGGCTTCGTCGTCGCGCTGGGAGACGAGTAGCTCTTCCCATGTGACTTCGATTGGGCAGTCGAGGATGATGGTGGCGAGGTCTTTGGAGAGAAGTGCCTGGTCGACGTTGGCCTCGACGTTTTCCTTCTGCTTGCCTTTGAGCTTGGCGGTGTTTTTCAGGAGGTTTTCGGTGGAGCCGTATTCCTTGATGAGTTTCTGGGCGGTCTTGGGGCCGATGCCGGGGACGCCGGGGATGTTGTCGGAGGCGTCGCCCATGAGGCCGAGGAGATCGATGATCTGGTGTGGCTCGGAGACGCCCCAGATGCTTTCGAGCTGCTCCATGCCGATGATTTCGTATTCGCTGCCTTTGCGGCCAGGTTTCCACATGTAGGTGGTGGGGGAAATGAGCTGCGCGAAATCCTTGTCGGGGGTGACCATGTAGGACTCGAAGCCGTCGGGCTCGGCGCGTTTCACCAAGGTTCCGATGAGGTCGTCGGCCTCGAAGCCGTCGATTTCGAGAACGGGAATGGCGAAGGCGCGGCAGAGGGCTTTGACGTGGGGGATGGAGGCGGCGAGCTCCTCGGGCATTTCGTCGCGCTGTGCCTTGTAGGCGGGGTATTTGATGTGGCGCGGGGTCGGCGCGGAGGTGTCGAAGGCAACACCGAGGTGGGTGGGTTTTTCCTTTTCCAGGATGGAGAGCAGGGTGTTGATAAAACCGTAGAGGGCGGAGGTGTTGACGCCTTTGGAGTTTCTGATCGGGTTGTTGATGAGGGCAAAGTGAGCCCGGTAGATCAGGGCCATGCCGTCGAGCAGGAAAAGGCGTTTCATGGGGAAACTCTAAATTTTAAACTCTAAACTCCAATGAAGAATTGCCGGGATTGACCACTTCTTCTTCTGGGGGATTTCAGCTTGAATTCGGGTGTATCACCGGCATGTTGAATTGATAGATTCGAGGGGGTTGTTAAGTATCCCTTCACTCCTGCATGCTGCCTATGAAATATCGTTTTTTTCAAATGCTACCGCTCTGCGCAATGCTTTCCGGGTGTGGTAAAGACCCGATCGTGTTTGAGTTTCTTGCTGAGGAAGCTCCTGCGGGAAAAACGATGGTTCTGCCGAAGGAGGTTTCTTTCAATGAGCACATTCAGCCCATCCTCTCCGAATACTGCTACCAATGCCACGGCCCGGATGCGGAGGCGAGGGAGCCTGAAAAGGAGCCGCTGAGGCTCGATATCGAGGAGGATACCTTCAAGGTTCGCGATTTCGGCGCTCCGGTGATCGTGAAGGGCAAGCCGGAGGAATCCGTGCTGATGGAACTGATTCGCTCCGCTGACAAGGACGAGGTGATGCCACCGCCGGAGAGCCATAAAACGATGGGTGCGCGCGAAATCGCCCTGCTGGAGAGATGGATAGCCCAGGGTGCGGAGTATGAGGGTCATTGGTCCTACGAGCCCGTTGTGAAGGCAAGCCCTCTTGCCAACGATTGGTCGGACAAGCCGATCGACGGCTTCGTTTTCGAGAAGCTTGCGGAAGCCGGCCTCAAGCCGAACCCGTCGGAGGATACGAGGAGATTCCACCGCAAATTGTCCTTCGACCTGACTGGCCTGCCGCCGGAGCCTGCGGATACCGATGCTTTCGTGGCAGCATACGAAAAGGACGCGGACGCGGCGGTTTCCGCGGAGGCGGACAAGATGCTCTCGACGACAGCCAACGCGGAGCACTTCGCCCGGCATTGGCTTGATGCGGTCCGCTATGCGGATACCCACGGCATCCATATCGACAACTACCGCGCGATCTGGCCGTATCGCGATTGGGTGATCAGCGCTTTCAGTGAGAACATGCCGTGGGACAAATTCACCACCGAGCAAATCGCCGGCGATCTGCTGCCCGAGCCGACGCTTGACCAGAAAGTGGCCACCGGTTTCCTCCGCTGCCTAGCGACCACCGGCGAGGGCGGGGCGATTCCCGAGGAATACGATGCCATCTATGCGACCGATCGGGTGGACACCATGGGCGCGATTTGGCTCGGCCTGACGGCGAGCTGCGCTTCCTGCCATGATCACAAGTTCGATCCGTTTTCCACCAAGGAATTCTACCAGCTTACCGCGTTTTTCCGGAACAACACGATGAGCGCGCTGGATCGGAACAACGCGAATCACCCACCGTCGATCTTTGCAGCTCTTCCGGAGGACCGGGACGCTTTGGTTGCCATTCAGGAAAAGATAGCTGGAGTTGATAAGCGCATCGCCGAGAGGAAAATCGCGGCGCAGGGAGATTACGAGAAGTGGCTGGCAGGTTATTCGGACTCCGCTCCCAAAGAGTCCGATCCCACGCTTTCGGTTCATCTACCCTTGGTCGCAGCGAAAGGCAATCTCACCGGTACCATCGACGGGGAGGCTCGCGAATGGCCGGTTTCCCCGGAGCGTATCGACGGCCCTCTCGGCAAGGCGGTGGTCGTTTCCGGCAGCGAGATCGTTCTCGGTGACGTCGGTGATTTTTCACGCGAGGATCAGGTCAGTTATGGCGGATTCATCTGGTATACGAAGAATTCGACAGGCGCAGTGATCTCAAAAATGGATGTGTCGAACCGCTACCGTGGCTGGGACATCTGGTTGGATAAGGGCAAGCCCGGAGCTCACATCATCGATTCCTGGGACAAGTCAGCTAACAAACTGATCGTCCCCGAGAGGCTGGAACCAGGCAAGTGGCAACACGTAATGGTGGTGTTTGATGGCACGAAAACCTCCGACCAGGCGATGGTGGTATATGTCGATGGCAAGCCCGCGGGCACATTGCCCGTTCCGAACTCGGTCGGCGCCAGCATCGAGACGACATCCCCCCTGATACTTGGATCGCGGGGTGGAGGTGACTCGAAGGTGAGTGGGAAAGTGGCTCTTCAGGATTTCCGTTTCTACCGCCGAGTCCTCAGCGACGGGGAGATTGCCCACCTAGCAAACCAGCAGATGATCGAGCACTGGGCGGCCATTCCGAAAGCCAAGCGCACCGCTGAGCAAAACAAGGCACTGTTCGAGCATTTCATCACAACAGTCGACCAGCCTGGGGTAGCTTTGTTCAAAGAGCTCGCCAAGATGAAGGCCGAGGAGAAGGCGTTGCGCGACCGTGGCTCGATGACCTTGGTGTATGAGGAGAAAAAGGACAGCGAGCCCTTCGCTCACGTCCTGATCCGCGGTGCCTACACCTCCAAGGGCGACAAGGTTTTCCCGGATACCCCGGCCATGCTCCCGGCCATGCCGGAGGGTGCACCGAAGGACAGGAACGGCCTCGCGCAGTGGCTCAACGATCCGAAAAATCCGCTGCCTGCGAGAGTCACCATGAACCGCTTGTGGTCGTACATGTTCGGCACCGGCATCGTCGAGACCAACGGCGACTTTGGGATTATGGGCGCACGCCCGACTCATCCCAAACTCCTCGATTGGCTGGCCTCGGAATTCATCGCCAGCGGCTGGGACTACCGCCACATGGCCAAGACGATCGTCACCTCCGCCGCTTACCGGCAGGCAGGTATAATTTCTCCAGAGAAGCTTGAGAAGGATCCCGGCAACCGCCTGATTTCGCGTGGGTCGAGGACGCGCCTCGATGCGGAGCAGATCCGAGACCTCGCCCTGGAAAGCGCCGGGTTGCTTTCGGAAAAAGTCGGTGGCCCGCCGGTGAAGCCCTACCAGCCGGAAGGGATCTGGGAGGCGGTCGCCATGCGGCAGTCGAACACCAAGAACTACAAGCGTGACACCGGCGATTCGCTCTACCGGAGATCCCTCTACACTTTCTGGAAACGCACCGCCGCACCGCCGACGATGGAGATTCTCAACGCTCCGACAAGGGAGACATTTTGTGTTGGTAGGGAAACGACCAACACCCCTTTACAGGCGTTAGCGATGATGAACGATCCGCAGTTCGTTGAGGCGACCCGGGTGCTCGCCACCAAGGCGGTCAAGGAAGCCGAGGGCTTTGACGCGCGGCTGGATCTGATCACGCTTAGACTTCTCGGGCGCAAATTGGATGAAGATGAAAGATCCTATGTGAAGACCACCTTCGACGAGGCGATCGCGCATTACACGGAGAAACCTGAACAGGCTCGCAAGGCGATCGCCGTCGGCGAGTTGAAGCCAGACGAAGAGGCTCCGGCCGTGGAACTGGCCGCTTGGGCCTTGGTTGCCGGACAGCTGTTTAACCTCGACGAAACAATCACCAGATAACCGTTATGAATCCTCTAGAAGCTTACAACAGTGCCCTAACAAGGCGTCAGTTTTTCCGGAAATCGGGCACTGGGCTCGGAATGGCCGCGATGGCATCGCTGGTCGGCGAAAAGGGCTTTGCCGCAGCACAACCGATGGGCAACATGAGCATCCCGCAGTTCGCCCCGAAGGCGAAGCGCGCGATCTACATTTCACCAATCGGCGCCCCATCCCAACTGGATACGTTCGATTACAAGCCGGAGCTTGAGAAGCGCTTCAAGGAAGATCTGAAAGACTACCTTGCCAAGGAAGGCGAGCGCCTCACCGGGATGACCTCCAAGCAGGCGGCATTTCCGCTCGCGCCCTCGCGCTTCAAGTTCTCCCAGCACGGAAAATCCGGAACGTGGATCAGCGAAGCGCTGCCGTGGCACGGCAAAATGGCGGACGATATTTGCGTGATCAAGTCGATGCACACCGATGCGATCAACCACGAGCCCGCCAACCAGCTCGTCTGCACCGGCTCGATGGTCAACGGCAAGGCCTCGATGGGTTCCTGGCTGTCCTATGGGCTCGGCTCGATGAACCAGGATCTTCCCTCGTTCGTCGTGCTCCACGCGACCCACAGTTCTCCCTACTCGAACGTGCAGGCGATTTCCTCACGGCTTTGGGGCTCCGGCTACTTGCCCGGGAAATACGCAGGCGTCGACCTTCGCTCGAAAGGCGATCCGGTTCTTTTCCTTGAGGATAGCGCCGGTGTCCCGCGTGAGATGCGCCGCAGCATGCTCGATGGGCTTTCCAAGCTGAACATGAAATCCTACGAAGCGGTCGGCGATCCGGAAATCGTGACTCGTATGCAGCAGTATGAGATGGCCTACCGGATGCAGACTTCGGTGCCTGAGTTGACGGATCTCTCCGGCGAGCAGGAGCACACCTACGCGATGTACGGCGAGGACAGCAAGACGCGTGGCACCTTCGCGAACTCCGCGATCATGGCGCGCCGTCTTCTCGAAAGGGGCGTTCGCTTTGTCCAGATCTTCCATCGTGGCTGGGATCAGCACGGCAATCTGCCGCGCGATCTCGCATCCCAGTGCAAGGACATCGACCAAGGTTGCTATGGCCTCATCCAGGATCTCAAGCAGCGTGGCATGCTCGAGGACACGCTCGTCGTTTTCGGCGGCGAATTTGGCCGGACGGTATATTCGCAGGGGAAACTCACGGAAACGAATTACGGACGCGACCACCACCCGCGCTGCTTCAGCATCTGGATGGCGGGCGGCGGGATCAAGGGTGGGCAAGTCTACGGCGAGACCGACGAGATGAGCTACAATATTACGGAAAACCCGGTCCATATCCGCGATCTCCATGCAACGATTCTCCACTCCCTCGGCATTGACCACGAGCGCCTCAACTTCAAGTTCCAAGGTCTCGACCAGAGACTAACCGGAGTCGAACCGGCGAAGGTCATCACGGATCTTTTTGCGTAGCGTCCTCGTCGAGATCGCGGCGCATTAGTTCGTCTAGCGAGCGCACGTATTCCCGTGCCCGGCTGACGTATTCCTTGTCGTCGTGGCGGTGCTTCGCCATTTCGCGCACCATGCGCTCGTCGTTTTCCTTGTAGCGTTTCGAGATTCGTTCGGCCTTCCCATGGGGCATGCCCAGATCCGCCATGATGTCCGCGCTCATCGCCAGCGAGGAATCGAGCGTTTCGCGATAGACCTTTTCCTCACCGAGATCGAGGAATTCATATGCCTCCAGCCGGCTGTGGGCGCGGAGGTATAGTTTGAGGTGCGGGAAGCTGTGGCGAACCGTATGGATAATTTGGGAAACAACGTCCCCGTCCTTGAGCGCCACCACTAGGATCTTCGCTTTCGCCGCACCGGCCGCCGCGAGCAGATCCGGGCGCGATGCATCGCCGTAAAAAACCGGGATTCCGATGGAGCGGAGCAGATCAATCTGATCCTCGTCGCGGTCCAGGACTGTGCAGGCTATCCCCTGTGTCCTCAGCAAGCGCCCGACGGTATGCCCGTATCTTCCGAAGCCGCAGATGATCACTGGAGAGCTCTCATCCACAACATCGGATTCCCGCGCACTTCCTTGCTCTTCCGTTTCTCTGCGGCAGGTAAGGCGCTGGCTGATGATGATGAGAATGGGTGTAAGCGCCATCGAGATCGCCACCACCGCTGTGAGCGTGCGCCCGGTTTCCTGATCGAGCACCCCTCCGGTGAACGCGATGCCGAGCAGCACGAATGCGAATTCCCCGCCCGCCGCCATCGAGCAGGCGAAAAGCAGCGATTCGTCTTTCCGTATGCCATTGAGCCGCGCAAGCAAAAGCAGTAGTAGGCCTTTTACGACAAGCAGCCCGAGTGTCAGGCCGATCACTAGGAAAAGGTGCGCGGCGATGTGGCCGAAATCGATCCCGATCCCGACACCGATAAAGAAGATCCCGAGCAGCAACCCTTTGAACGGTGCGAGGTCGCTCTCCAACTCGTGCCGGTACTCGCTGCTGGCAAGCACGACCCCCGCGACGAACGCGCCGAGCGCCGGGGAAAGCCCGACCATGGTCATCAGGATCGCCACGCCGATGACGAGAACGAGTGCTGTCGCGGTGAATGCTTCGCGCTGGCGGGTCGCGGCGATCATCCGGAAAAGTGGCCTTGAAGCCCAGCGGGTCAGCAGTACCACCAGCAGCACCGCACCGATCGTGGCCAGCGCCCGCGCCCAGCCGGGCAGGCTATCGAGAAGCATAGGCCCGTGGCCGCCGTGATCCGCGTCGGGCAGCGGCAGGCTGGCAAGCAGGGGCAGGGCGGCGATGATGGGGATCACCGCGATGTCCTGGAAAAGCAGGACGGAGAAAGCGCCTTTTCCCGCCTCGGTTCGCATCAGCCCGCGCTCGCTGAGCGTCTGCAGAATGATCGCGGTGCTGGAGAGGGAAAGGATCAGCCCGATGGCCAGTGCGGGCCGCCACCCGAGCCCGAAGGCCATTGCCGCGCCGCCGATCAGCAGGGCGGTCAGCAGTACCTGCAGGCCGCCGAGACCGAGGATTCTGCGGCGCATTTTCCATAGCCTCGCCGGCTCCATCTCGAGGCCGATGAGGAACAGCATCATCACCACGCCGAACTCCGCGAAGTGCATGACATCCTCGCTCTGCTCGCCGATCAGTCGCAGCCCCCACGGGCCGATTGCCATGCCGACCAGTAGGTAGCCGAGCACCGCACCGACCCCGAGCCGCTTGCCCAGCAGGATGGCAAAGAGGGCGGCGACGAGGTAGATGAAGGCCTGAAGGAAGAGGCTTTGAATATCCATAAAGGCGGAGGGAAAGATTTCCTCCCGCAGTCTGTCGAGGAATGCCAGAGGATCAACGGGCAATTGCCGCTTCTTTTCCGCATGGATATGCGGAGGGTTTCTCATTCCCTACGGCCTGCACCGGGTGTAGTGTAAGGCATGAAGAAGATCCTTGCTGCCGTCGATTTCTCCAATGCAACCACAGGCGTGGTTGGAACAGCTGCCGAAATGGCCAAGGCCTTCGGAGCCGAGCTCCATCTCCTCCACATCATCGAGCCGGAGCCAACCTACACCGCATACGGTTTCACGCCGGATGAATTCCCGGCGATCCACACCTTCCACGCAGAGACCCGGAAACGTGCCCAGAAAACGCTGGATGACGCGGCGTCCGTTTTCCCGGGTGCGTTCACCCACCTCGGCGACGGCAGCCCGCTGCATGTCATTGAGGAGAAAGTGAAGGAGATCGGCGCCGATCTCGTTATCCTCGGCTCCCACGGCCACGGCGTCGTCGCATCACTGCTCCTCGGTAGCGTGGCGGAGGGGATGATTAGGAAATCCCTCGTGCCGACGCTGGTGATCCCAGCTGGAAAGCCGGAGTGAGGCTTTCCCTGTCGTTGGCTCATGGTTTTCCGGAACCGGTTCCAATCCGAGTGCCGGCGACCGAAGATCGCCGCTACTTCAGAAAGTGCTCTCCGGGTGGAGCTCGTGGTATTTGATCGCCTCCACTGCGACGGCAGCGGCGGTGCCGAAGATGGTCTCGACGGAGGCGGTGCGGGGGAGCTGGGCAGCGGGGCGGGAGAGGCCGAGGATGAGCTGGCCATAGTTCTGTGCGCCGCCGAGGTGCTGGAGGAGTTTCAGCGAGATGTGGGCTGCGTCGAGGTTGGGGAAAACGAGGACGTCTGCGGTGTGGCGTGCCGTGGCGTCAGCGAGTTTCGTTTCGGCGGCTTGGGGATCGACGGCGACGTCTGCCTGCAGTTCACCGTCGAGATCGATGTCGAGCCGCTCCCTGATGATGCGGTCTTTCGCGATTGCCGTTGCGGCCACAACTTTCTGCGCATCCTTGGTGGCGGAGGAGCCTTTCGTCGAGTGGCTGAGCAGGGCGACGGTCGGAGTGCGACCGAGGAAATGGTGCGCGATTTTCCCGGTCTCGATGGCGATGGTGGAGAGCTGTGTGACATCCGGCTGGGGGATGAGTCCAGTATCTGCGAGGAACAGGATGCGGTCATCGCCGAGCAGCGGGAAGTGCGGGGCGACGAGTATGGTCACTCCGAAGATCCGGTCCACATTCGCTTGCGGCTTGATGTTGTGGAGGAGGGCGCGGAAGTAGGCGGCGGGGATCGCCTGGTTGCCGCCGACGATCGCATCGGCATGGCCGTATTGCACCATCATCGAGCCGAAGTAATGCGGGCGGATAATGGTTTCCTCGGTATCGACCTGATGGCTGACCCGGTAGCGTGCCATGTTCTGCGCCCGTTTTACGAAAAGCGGGAGATCCGAGGAGGTTTTCGGATCGATGATCCCCACGAAATCCAGCGAGATGTGGTTTTGCCCGGCCATCGCACGGATCCGCTCGGGGCGACCCAGCAGGATGGGGATGACGGCTTCCGCAGCAACAAGACGTGCGGCGGCCTCAATGACACGAAGATCCTCGCCCTCAGTGAAAACCACCCGCTTCGGGTGGCGGCGAAGTTGGCCGATAAGCTGCCGTGTGACGTTGTTGTGGGCCGCTGGGGTGGATTCGGGCATGAGAGAAATTCTGGTGAGGCGTGGGTGGGATGCTGCGCTTTGGATGCTGTGGAATCAAACTTCAAATCTCAAGGAAGAGGGAGATTCCGGAGGAGGAGCAAGGTAAGGAGGTCTTTCAACCGGTATTGTCTGCCTTAGAATTTGAATTTTGAGAGTTGAGTTTTCACCGCTGGTTGAAGCGGGACATTTCACGCTGGGCCTCGCGGAGCTCGACCTTTTTCTTCAAGGCGTGGCGCTGGTCCGAGTGGGTCTTGCCCTTGCCTACGCCGATCTCGACTTTCACGCGGCGACCCTTCCAATACATCCGCAGCAGCGGGAGGGTGCAGCCCTTGATCGCCGTTTCAGAGGAAAGCTTGAGGATTTCGCGCTTGTTCAGCAGCAGGCGGCGCGGGCGTTTCGTCTGGTGGTTGAACCATTCGCCGGCGGTCTGCCAGGGCTGGATGTCACAGCCGTAGAGGAATACCTGATTCCCTTCGACACGGGCGAAGGCGTCGGAAACATTGATTTTCCCGGCACGGATCGATTTGACCTCGGTGCCTTTCAGTTCCAGTCCGGCCTCGTACTTGTCGAGGATGTGGAAGTCCCGGCCGGCCTTGCGGTTGGTGGCAATCTCGGCGCTCATGGGCAGAGGTCGGGGAATTTCGATGGGCGGCGGCCGGGGGATTCCGATGTGCGCCCGGTCGGGTCGCAGCGCTTACTGAGGGAGCGGGCGCTCGATGAGCTTGATCTTGCCCTCGATGATCTCAGTGAGCGCGATGTCAGCTGCGCCCATGCTGGGGCGGGTCGGGATCAAAGGGGAACGGCCGCTGTTGAGCTGGCGAACCCTTTGGGAGACAAGGTTAACGAGGACCAGAGGGTCGGTGACGATTTCAGAGGCCTGTTCGACAAGATCGCTTTTCATGGTAGAGCCGGGAAGTTGCGAGGTTGACCTAGCTTGACCGAAAGAGACGACGTTCTCAGGTTCGGTTGGCAGGGCACTTTCGCTCAAAATTAGTTATGGTGGACGGTGACGGGCTGGATGTGAAACCAGAGAACCGAAGAAAATGCAAGTCCAAACTGGCTTGTTTTGACGATTTCCCCAAGGAATTCCGGAAAATCTCCTATTTCGGCATGAGATCGATCCCGAATTTTCGCAGGAGGATGACGGTGATCCAGAAAAAGCCCGTGGTCAGGACGCAGTTTGCACCGAGAGCGGACCAGAACGACCAGCCGCTGCGGAGCATCCAGGGTAGGATCAGGAACATGGGGAGGGTCGGCAGGACGAACCAGAAGGTGCCTTCGGCGTGCCCGGCGATCTTTCCGGACGGTTGTCCGCCGTGCCACATCCAGATCATTGCCAGTAGAGATGTGAGCGGCAGGGCGATCAGTAGTGCGGAGAGTTTGTCGCTGAAGAGTTGGATCTTGTTGACGAAAAGGATGATGACTGCGGTGAGCAGAACTTTCACCAGATCTGAGGGGGTGAAGGAGAGGAGCTTGCTCCAGGGGATGTTGTTCATGGTGGCGATTTTCCGCCGAGATGGCGTACCATCAATATTAAACGCGCGAAAGTTGACCCTCATCGCCTTTCCGCTAGAGTAAGCACATATGACCGCCTCCGAACTTGCTGCAAAAATTCTCGACTCCATGCTCGGGCACCTCGGGATCGCCTCCGAGATCGAAGCCCAGGAGACTTCGGACGGGACGTGCCTGCAGATATTTTCCTCGGAGAAGGAAACCATCATCGGCAATAACGGCGACCGTCTCGACGACATCCAGTATCTAGTAAACCGTATCCTACGCCGCCAGATGCCTGACGCCGGTCGGGTGAGGGTGGATTGCGAGCATTTCCGCTCGATGCAGGAGGATCAACTTCAGGAGGAGGTTCGCGAACTTGTCGAACTGGTGAAATCCCAAGGGAAAACCTACAAGATGAGGCCGCTCAACGCCTACTATCGCCGCCTGGCCTACAACGTGATCGCCGGGGAGGAAGGAATATCCGCGACCTCGCCTTCCGGCGATGACCGCCTGAAGCGCATCAGCATTTCTCCGAAATAACACACGCCCGGTCTCCATGAAAAAATTCCTCTTTGATTGCGGCACCCGCGATGCCACCGCCTCCCTCGGCCTGCTTTTCCTTCGCGTCTGCACCGGGTTGATGATGTTGCTCGGCCACGGTATCGGCAAGATCGAGAAATACGGAGCCATGAAAGACGGTTTCCCGGTTCCTGATTTCTTCCCGCTGAAATACATGTCCCCGCCCATCAGCCTGATGTCAATCATCGGGGCGGAGGTCGGGTGTTCCGTGTTGATCATCTTTGGTCTCGCGACCCGCCCGGCGGCATTTATCTTCGCATTTACCATGACTGTCGCGGCCTTCAACATCCATGGCTCGAATCCGTGGTTCACACCGGGTGGCATAGGTCTGAAGGAAGGCCCCATCCTCTATCTCATCCCCGTCGTCGCGATCCTACTCGCTGGAGCCGGGCAATACTCCTTCGATGCGGCCATCCTCAAGGAAGGTCGCCGCAAAAGGTGGTGATACCGGATTCTCTTGCTTGGAGTTTAAAGTTTAGGATTTAACGTTTTGGAAACCCACCGCCTCGTCCTCCCCGGTGACCTGAACCACTACGGTTCCCTCTTCGGCGGGCGGTTGCTCGCCTGGATCGATGAGGCCGCTTGGATTGCCGCTTCGGCTGAGTTTCCGCACTGCCAGTTCGTCACGATAGGCATGGACAAGATCGAGTTCCGGCATGGCGTGGAAGACGGGACGATCCTGCGCATCCACTGCGAAAGGACGAACAAGGGCAGGACTTCGATCACCTACAAGGTGTCTGTTACGGATGTGAAAAACGCGCCCGAAATTCCTATTTTTCAGACCGAGGTCACGTTCGTCTCAGTGAACGATCAGGGCGCGAAGGCGGAAATCTGAATTTTTCGTCGGATCCGGTCTCTCACGGTATTATGAAAGACAAAATCCACGAATTCGATGCGGTGATCGTTGGCTCCGGCACGTCCGCTTACTGCGCGGCCGATGGCCTGAGAAAAGCCGGCCGCAAAATCGCAATCATCGACAACGCAATCAACGAGATTCTCGGGGCTCACATCGCCCGCCACAACGCTTCGGAGGCGATCAACATCCTCGCGCTGGCGATGAAGCATCATATCAAGGCTGCGGATCTTGCGGATTTTATGTGGGCGTATCCGACGATCACTTCGGATTTGAAATACATGGTGAAGTAGGTAACTGGATTCGGACTCGCGCGGACTGCTGGCTTTCTGCATGTTCCGTCCGGCATGATCCACACCCTCGATATCGTACTCCCGCTTGGTCGCTCCGAAAGCGATGAAGCGCGGAAGGCCGAGGTGGCGCGGATGCTGGGCGTTTCGCCGGATCAGGTGAAAGGTCTGCGGCTACGCAAGCACTCCATCGATGCCCGTCAGCGGCAGGTGAAAGTGCAGCTGCGCCTGGAGGTGGCGGTGGATGAGGATTTGCCCGAAGAGGAGAAACCGATGTGGTCGGCTCCAGCGCTGGCGGAAAACGCGAAGCGGGTGCTGATCATCGGATCGGGGCCGGCGGGGCTTTTTGCGGCGCTGAAATGCTTGGAGATGGGCGCAAAACCCATCGTGCTGGAGCGGGGCAAGGATGCCTCGGCACGGCGATTCGATCTCGCTCCCATCCTCCGTGAGGGGCGGGTGATTCCGGAATCGAACTATTGCTTCGGCGAGGGCGGAGCCGGGACGTTTTCCGATGGGAAACTCTACACACGGGCGAAGAAACGCGGACCGGTGGCGGAGGTTTACCGAGTGCTGGTGGCGCACGGTGCGCCGGAAAAAATCCTGACGGATGCGCACCCGCACATCGGTTCGAATCTTTTGCCAAATGTGGTGAAAGCGATGCGGCAGTCGGTGATCGACCACGGCGGGGAGGTGCACTTTCAAACGAAGGTGACTGACCTGCTGATTTCCGGAGGGGAAATCCGGGGCGTGACGACGGCGGACGGCGGCGAGTTCCTGGCTGATGCGACCATTCTTGCCACGGGGCACTCCGCGCGAGACATCTACCGGCTGATTGCCGAAAAGGGCATCCTGATGGAGCACAAGCCGTTCGCGATCGGGTTTCGGATCGAGCATCCGCAGCCGTTTATCGACCGCCAGCAATACCATATGCCCGAGGGCGCGCCGCGTCCCGACCTGCTGCCCGCCGCTCGCTACCGATTGGCGACGAAGATCGACGATCGGGGGGTACATTCCTTTTGCATGTGCCCGGGCGGCTGGATCGTCCCGGCAGCGACCGAGGACGGGCAGGTGGTGGTCAACGGGATGTCGCTCTCGCGGCGTGACTCGCCCTTCGCGAACTCCGGACTGGTGACGACGATCGAACCGGAGGATATCGGGCATCTGGTTCCGGAGCACGGCATCATGGCGGGCATCGTTTTCCAGGAAATGATCGAACGCTCCGCAAAGATCGCGGGTGGAAACGCGGTGCTGGGCCAGGTGGCTCCGGCGCAGCGGGCGGTGGATTACATTTCCGGGAGGATCTCGGCAGATCTACCAGAAACATCGTACTTCCCCGGGGTGAATCCTGCGCCGTTGCATGAGCTTCTTTCGAAGGGGATCACGTCGCGTATGCGAGAGGGGCTGAAGCTGTTCAACCGTCAGATCAAAAACTATGCTTCATCTGAGGCCTTGCTGTTGGGATTTGAAACGCGGACTTCGTCTCCGCTGCGGATTCCGCGTGACGGGGTGACATTGGAGCATCCGGAAGTTTCCGGGCTTTTTCCCTGCGGAGAGGGAGCGGGATATGCAGGCGGGATTGTTTCCGCGGCGCTGGATGGATTGAAATGCGCGGAGGCGGCTTGTGGATCGCGGCTTTGAAAGCCGCTGGATTCAATGGGTTCGTGGCCGAATAGTGAGCGGAGCGTGAGAAAGCGGCTTTGAAAGCCGCGCTCCATGCTGGCTTGACTTTTTCGGAGAACATCATAAATTTGTGATGTTATGAAAACAGCGACAGTCCGTGATTTGCGTTACGATTTCCCGAAGATTGAGGCTTGGTTGGAAGGGGGGCAGGAAATCATTATTACAAAGCACTCAAAGCCGATTGCGCGGATTCAGTCGGAGAAGACGGTGGCGAAACCGATGCCGGAATTGCCTGATTTCAAGGCGCGGCTTAAGGAGACATGGGGAGATAGGTTTTTCACCCAAAAGGAAGTCGATGAAATGCGTGCTTTCGAGACGGGCGAGCCATGATTCACTACCCGGATACGAGTTTCCTTTGCTCAATATACAGGCAACAGGATCATACCGACCGCGCAGTGGAAATCCGCGAGAATCTAAGTGAGTTGCTCCATTACACGGCGCTGCTTGAATTTGAATTCTTCCAAGCCACAGAGCTACAGGTTTGGCTGTATTCCAACGATAAAACGCGCGGCTATTCGCGCAAAGAGGCGAACACAATGATCCGAAACTGGGAAACGGATGTTGCTGCGGGGATTAACCGGCAAGTGCCGTTCGATATGGACGCCGTGCTGAGGCTTTCGAGGTCTTTCTCAGTCCAGATGACCTCTTCGGGCGGACACAGAACCCTAGACATTCTCCATGTGGCAACGGCGGTGCATCTGGGGGCGAAGAAGTTTTTAACGTTTGATGGCAGGCAGAAGGTGCTGGCTGAATATGCGGGGCTGGAGGTGGTGGGGTAGGGAGCGCGGGTTTTTAACCCGCTTTCGGAAGGCTGGATTCAATGGGCTCGTCGCCGAATGGTGGGCGGAGTATCAGACAGCGGTTTGAAAAGCCGCGCTCCATATTTAGGGGTTTTTGCCCCGTTGCAGCTTTGCGTAGTGGGCGTTTAATTCCAGTAGCTCCTCGTGCGTTCCGCTCTCGACGATTCTTCCCTCATGGAGGACGCAGATGAGATCCGCATCACGGATGGTGGAGAGACGGTGGGCGATGACGAAGGAGGTGCGGCTCGCGCGGAGGCGGTCGAGGGCTTGCTGGACGAGTTTCTCGGTGGTGTTGTCGAGGGCGGAAGTCGCTTCGTCGAGCAGCAGGAGGGGCGGGTTTTTGAGCAGGGCACGGGCGATGGAAAGGCGTTGTTTCTCACCGCCGGAGAAACGGATGCCGCGTTCGCCGGCGACAGTGTCGAGGCCTTCGGGGAGGGCGCGGATGAACTCGGCGGCGTTGGCTGCTTCGAGGACTTCCCAGAGTTCGGCGTCGGTGGCTTCGTGTTTGGCGAGGGTGAGGTTGTCGCGGAGGGTGGTATTGAAGAGGAAGGGATCCTGGGTGACGAAGCCGATGTGGTCGCGCAGCCATTCCTTGGAGAGATCGGAGATGGGATTTTCGTCGAGGAGGATTTCGCCGGAGTTGGGTTCGTAGAAGCGGGCGAGGAGGTTGAGCAGGGTGGATTTCCCAGAGCCAGTGGAGCCGACGAGGGCGATGGTCTGGCCGGGAAGGGCGGTGAGGTTGATCCCGCGGAGTGCGGTGGTTTCCGGGTTGTAGGAAAACGTCACGTCGCGGAGTTCGATTTTTCCTGTGAATGTGGAGGGGCGTTCGCCCTCGGTGAGGTGGGTTTCATCCGGGCTGTCGATGATGGCGAAGACGCGTTTCGCGGAAACGAGGCCTTTGGTGAAGGTCTGGGAGAGAGGGTTAATTTTTGAAATTGGCTCGAAAAGGAAACCCCATGCGACCAGGAAGGCGATGACCGTGCCGCCGGTGGCGGGGAGGTTGCCGTTGAGCGTCCACCACGCGCCGAAGGCGACCATGAGTATGATGCCGGCCTCGGCGATGAAGGAAACGCTGGGCCAGACGATGGCCTGGCCTTTCATGACATCCATTTGCTTGTCACCGGCGCGCTGCGAGGCTTCGTCGAAATCGGAGAGCGCCCGTGGCTCGACGGTGTAGGCTTTGATCTGGCGGATGCCGGCGAGGTTGTCGTGGAGTATGGCGTTGAGCGCGGAGGAGGCTTCGGACGACGCCGTCCATTTCGGCTCCGCCTTTTTCGACCACCAGATGGTGATGAAGCCGATGAAGGGAAGGGGAGCGAGGACGATGAGGGTCAGCTCCCAGGAGTGGTAGAGCATGTAGCCGAGGACGATCAGGAACTGCAGAACGGAGGCGATGGCTTGATCCAGCCCCTCGATAATGACGCGGTTCGTGGCCGGGACGTCGCTGGAGACGCGGGACATGATTTCCCCGGAGGAGTTTTTATCAAACCACGGGATGGGGAGGCGCTGGAGCTTGTCGTAGAGCTCGACGCGGATGACGTGGGTGAGCTTCAGCTCCAGGTGGTTGTTCAGGTAGGAGCGGAAGGTGAAAAGAATCTGCCGGGCGAGGATCGCACCCGCACCGATCAGGGCGGTGGAAACGATGAGATCCGGTCGGTTCTGGCCGATGATCACGTCGATGAAACGCATGGTGATGCCCGGCAGCACCAGAACGAGCGAGGTGCAGGCGACAGCCAGCAGCAGGGAGAGGCCGCTGAGAAAGGGGAAGCGTAGGGTGTGGCGGATAATGCGGAGCATCGCGGTGACAAGTGTCCTCCGGTGCTGCTGGAATGACAAACCACTTGTTTGCCCCCAGGTATTCTACAGACGAGCGCTCAGGTATCGCACAGCTATTCCGAGGAACGCCTCCGCGCTCATCGCCTCAATGGGCACCACTGCGGTTTTTCTTTTCGCCGTTTCCGGAAGGTCGCATGAACGAACTACGAAAAATCTGGTAGTCGGGAATGGTCAGCCAGCCTCCAGTTCCTCTCGTGGACCGAAGAACTCGATGGCCGTAGAATCACCGTGCCAGATACCGGTGAGCTTCGGAGGCTTTTTGCAGAACAGCTGCGTCGCCCCGGCAGCCAGTAGCCCAATCCACTCACGCCACATAAATACCTTCTAACGCCGCCCTGCGGCGTCCAATCTCCCTGCGGATGCCGGACGACCCGCAAATACTCATCATCGCGCTCGTCGCCGCCGTTTGCATCGGCCTGGCGAAGGCTGGGTTCAGTGGGATCTCGATGGTGTCTGTGGTTTTGCTTGCAGATATTTATGGAGCGAAGGCTTCCGTCGGTCTTGCTCTGCCACTTCTTATCGCGGCGGATCTAATGGCGTATCCGGCTTTCTTGAAACACGGGTCCTGGAAGCCTGTTTGGAAGCTCCTGCCCGCCACCCTTGTCGGCATTCTTCTTGGCTGGTGGCTGCTCGGTGAAATCGACGACACAGTGGCGCGGCGGGTCATCGGTGGCTGCGTGCTTGCCATGGTCCTGATCCAGGCTTTCCGGAAACTGAGGCCGGTCTTTTTCGATAGGCTTTCGGAATCGCACGGCTTCGGGATCGCAGCGGGGGCATTGGGCGGTTTCGCCACCATGCTTGCCAACGCAGCCGGGCCGGTGATCCAGCTCTACTTCCTTGCCCGCCGCCTCCCGAAGATGGAGATGATAGGGATCGGGGCGCGGTTTTTCCTGCTGGTGAACCTCATCAAAATCCCCCTCAACGCCCACCTCTCCCTCATCACTTCGGAAAGCCTTTTGGTAAATCTGAAGCTCCTGCCGGGCGTCGTGCTGGGGATCATCGCCGGGCGCTGGCTGATCGGCCGGGTGCCGCAGGCGGTCTTCGAGTGGATGATCGTCGGGTTCGCCTTCGTCGCCGCGCTGCGGCTGCTCTGGACCTAGCGGTAAGAGACCTGTTGGAGCGCCTTGTAGGATTCGTAGGCCATCATGCCCATGAAGATCGGGAGCAGGTAGCTTTTGGTTATCGTGAGACCAAGCAACCCGATGCCTACCGCGACAGCCATGGAAATCTTCAGGGTCAGCCGGATCCGTTGCGGCCCCAGCAGGCTTTCCATGATCCTGCCACCGTCCAGCGGGAGGACGGGAATAAGGTTGAGGATGGCCCAGAAGAAACTGATGCCATAGAGGATGCGCAGGAAGTACATCGCTTGAGGGCTCATTCCGTCGAATTGACCGGCGAACATCAGCACCACGAAACCAAGCAAGACCTGGATTGCCGGCCCCGCGGCAGTTATAAGTAAGGTTTTCTTTCGGCTCAGGGGGGCGCCGCCGCTGTATGCCGCGTAGCCGCCGAAGGCCTGAAGCACGATCTCGACTCGCTTCCCGAAGTGCTTTGCTGTTAGGGCGTGCCCGAGTTCGTGGACGAGGATGGATATGAAGCCCGCGACCAGAAACAGAAGGATTTTGAAAAGCGCCTGTTTGGTGTCTGCGCCCAGGGCACCGCCGATCAGTGCCATCGTGATCCAGAACCATGGCTGAACTCGCACCGGGATATTGAAGATAGAGAAGGAAATCATTTGCGCCACTGCTACGGCACTTCGCGGCGACGTGCAACCGGTATGCGACGACCCCGATGTTAATAATTTTACGGACCTCGATCATCTGAAATGCAGTCTTTCGGGTCGAAATCTGAATTTTCGGAATGAATCTATCCAAGAAAGCACAAACTTGCCGGAATTTCGTTAATTTTCGATTGTTATTCTTGTGGTTTTGCAGTAAGTATTCGCCTCTAGCCCCAAATTACATGAGCAAGCAACAACTCGACGGCGCACAGGCGCTCATCAAAACTCTCGATGACCTCGGGATCGAATACATCTTCGGTTACTCGGGTGGCGCGGCCATTCCTATCTTTGATGCGCTCGAGACGGTCAAAACGAAGATGAAGTTCATCCTCGTCCGCCACGAGCAGGGAGCGGTTCACATGGCCGATGGCTATGCGCGTGCAACCGGCAGACCCGCCGCTGTACTGGTCACCTCCGGCCCCGGTGCGGGCAATACCGTCACTGGTCTGATGACGGCGATGATGGACTCCGTGCCAATGATCGTGATCTGCGGCCAGACGGTTACGTGGATGCTCGGCAAGGACGCTTTCCAGGAGGCGGATATTTTCGGCATCACCATTCCGGTGGTGAAGCACAACTGGTTGGTGAAAGACTCCAACGCCCTTCCGCGCGTCGCCCGCGAGGCCTACCATGTCGCCACCACGGGTCGTCCCGGCCCGGTGCTCATCGATGTGCCCAAGGATATCTCGCAGGGGCCGTTCAGCGGTGAGATGGAACCGGAGATCAATCTCCCCGGTTACAATCCGGAGAAGGACTTCGATATCTGCCCGGAAGGCGTGAAAGCCGCCGCCGCTCTCATCGCAAATGCCAAGCGCCCGGTGATCCTCGCCGGACAGGGCTGCATGATCGCCCGTGCCGACAAGGAGCTCATGCACCTTGCGACGACCCTTGATTGCCCGGTCACTTCGACCCTGCTCGGAAAAGGCGTTTTCCCCGAAAATCATCCGCTCTCGCTTGGCATGCTCGGTATGCACGGCACTGCTTATGCGAACAAAGCGATGGTCGAGTGCGATCTGCTGATCAATATCGGCTCACGCTTCGACGACCGCATTATCGGCCAGCCCTCGAAATTCTGTAAGGACGCGAAAATCATCCATATCGACATCGACCCCGCCGAGGCAGGGAAAATGATCCAGCCGGATGTGATGATCGTAGGTGATGCGAAAGCTGCTATCGCGGAGATCAACGAGAAGATCGCACCTGCGAAACATCCTGAATGGAATGCGAAGCTGGACGGTTACAGAAAGAAATTCCCTCTCGGTTACAAGAAGCAGGGCGGCCTCCGCATGCAGCAGGTGATCGACGAGCTCTACAATCTCACCAATGGCGAGGCCATCGTCTCCACCGACGTCGGTCAGCATCAGATGTGGGCGGCGCAGTTTTACAAGAACCACGAATCCTTCCATTGGCTCTCCTCCGGTGGTGCCGGCACGATGGGCTTCGGTTTCCCCGCCGCCATCGGCGCACAGTTTGCCTGTCCGGACAAGACCGTCATCTCTATCTCCGGCGACGGCGGTTTCCAGATGACCCTGTTCGAACTCGCCACCGCGGCTATCCATAAGCTGCCGGTGAAAATCGTCGTGCTCAACAACCACTACCTCGGCATGGTCCGCCAGTGGCAGGAGCTTTTCTACGAAGACCGCACCTCCGGCGTGGATCTCGTAGGCAACCCGGATTTCTGTAAACTCGCCGCCGCCTATGGCATCCCCTCCGTTTACATCAAGCGCCCGGCGGATGTCACCAAGCAGCTTGAGAAAGCCCTCGCCTACAACGACGGCCCCATCCTCATCCACGCCGAGTGCGTCAAGACCGACAACGTCTTCCCGATGATCCCCGCAGGCGCCGCCCTCGAAGACATGATCACCGAGGCCCCGAAAACCAAGATGGCCAAACCCGTCGGTTCCACCTGATCTTGCTTGGGATTTAAAATTTAAAATTTAGAGTTTCAGAAAATGATTACCACCACAGACACTCCCGTCGCGCCGAACCTCGGCGGCTCCGGCCATACCCTTTCCATCTTCGTGAACAACGCGCCCGGCGTGCTCATGCGGATCTGTCAGGTCTTTTCACGTCGCGGCTTCAACATCGACTCCCTCGTCGTCTCGCAAGGCCGCGACCCGTCCTTTTCCCGGATGACCATCGGAATCACCGGCGATCCTGCGGGTCTCGACCAGATCATCAAGCAGGTCAACAAGCTGATCGATGTCATCCATTGTTTCGAACACACCAGCAACAACTCCGTCACCAAGGAGATGATCCTCATCAAGATCCTTTGCTCCACAGATGATCGCTCCGCCGCTCTTCAAATCACCGAGCATTTTAGCGGAAAAACCGTGGACCTCACCCCGAGCTCAATGGTCGTTATGATCACTGGCGACAGCCCCAAGCTCGATGCCGCCGTCATCATGTTCTCCCAATACGAGATCATCGAGACCGTGCGCACCGGCAAGGTAGTCATGGCCCGCGGCGAGCAGCCGACGTAAGCAAGGAGAGGCTGCATCCTGCTGCCCGGCAACCCTGGCGCTTTCGGAAGCTCTCCAATTCTCCGTCCATTTTAACCCTACAATCGTGGAATACAGATCCACGATTGTAAGGATGTTTCCCGGATGGCTATCTTGCAGGATCGCGACCCGAAAACCATGAGATGGCGCGAGGAGTTTTTGAGAAGTTGTCTGGAACGTGATATCCCGCAGCTTGGCTCGCGGATTTCCGCCGAAACCTTGCGACAGTTCTGAACCATGCTGGCTCAGGAGCAAGGTGGGCTTCTCAACGTAGGGAAGCTCGCCCGCAGTCTCGCGGGTATGCTGGAGATTCTTGCGGGCGCGTGAACTGCGGCATCCGGCTTTGACCTATGACCCGATTACCTGCCTGGCGATTTTTGCGGCCTCCTCCGTTTGCTAACATCGGCTGATGTTGGATTGAATATGTTAGGATTTTTTTTGACTAAAAACGAAGAATTTCACAAAATCTGCCGTATAAAGTCACAAATATTCAACCTATGAAAAAACTCCTCTCCCTGCTGTTTGTAGTTTTCGCCCTGAGCCTCGGTGCCGCCGAGCCTTCCAAGCCCAACGTGATCCTGATCATTTCCGATGACCAGGGTTTCGCCGACTACAGCTTCATGGGGCACGATAGGATCAAGACCCCGCATCTCGACAAGATGGCGGCGGAGAGCTTGCTCTATACGCGCGGCTACGTCATGCCCGTCTGCTCACCTTCACTGGCGTGCCTGCTCACAGGCAAACTACCAAGCGAGCATGGCATCACCGGGAACGACCTTTCCGGCAAACGCTCGCAACCCGGCCATCGCGAGGCACTTGCCGAGCAGCTTCTCGGAAACTCCCTGACGCTTCCCAAAGCCGTCACCGAGGCCGGCTACCTGACTTTCCAAACCGGGAAAATCTGGAACGTCACCTACAAGGACGTCGGCTTCACCCATGGCATGACGGGCACCGCAGGGCGCCACGGGGATGCAGGACTAGAGATCGGCCGTAAAGGCATGAAGCCGATCTACGATTTCATCGAAACCGCCAAGGCCGAGGATAAGCCATTCTTCATCTGGCACGCGCCATTCCTCCCTCACACCCCGCACAATCCGCCTAAGGAAATATTTAAGGAATACAAAGGCAAGGGACCGACCAAGGCCGCCGAGAAATATTACGCGATGTGCGAGTGGTTCGACAACACCTGCGCTGAGCTGGACGAGTATCTTGAGAAAAACGGATTGAAGGAAAACACTGTGATCCTCTACCTCGCCGACAACGGCTGGGATGCCGAATACGCCCATGCACACGACCGCTCAAAGCTTTCCCCCTACGAGCTAGGCATCCGCACGCCGATGTTCGTCCGCTGGCCTGGAAAAGTGAAGCCACAGCGCGATGACGAAACGCTGGCCCACATCCTCGACTTCCCGAAGACCATCCTCGACATCACCGGCGCAGAGAACCCCGGCGATCTTAAAGGACTGAACCTGATGGATCAGAAAGCACTAAAGGCGCGCGACACCGTTTTTGTAGAAGCTTACACCCACGACATCGCAGACCTCAAAGACCCTTCGAAGAGCCTGATTGCCGACGTGGTGATCGAAGGCTGGTGGAAACTCATCGTCCCCGGCCCTGTGAAACCCGACCGTAAGTTTTCTGGAGTTCCCGCAACGACTGTCCTCTACGACCTGAAAAACGACCCTCTTGAGAAAAACGACCTCGCGGCTAAAAATCCGGAAATCGTAGCGAAACTCAAAGCCAAACTGAAGAAATAGCTATCGTCTGGGCAATGCGCGCGTATTGCTTTTTACCGGGATCCTGCGACTCAGGTAAACTGTTCGGACTAACTTACACTCGCCATGTTTTTCCGAGATCACATTCGCCTGACTGTTCTGACTGTTTGCGTGCTTCCTCTGCCACGGGCACCGATCCCGAGCACCGCGGAGGGGAGCTACGCTTGGATATCAGCGAGGAGGCCCTCGCACTGCGCGACGAAGGCCCGGCCATCATCCCGGGAAAGCCGATGGAGAGCGCGATCATCAAGCGCATCCTAGATACCGATCCGGACAATACCATGCCGCCTCCGGAGGCTCACCTCGTGCCGCTCAAATCGGAACAAATCGAAACCCTCAAAACATGGATCGCCAACGGTGCGGTCTATGAGGATCACTGGGCTTTCGAAACTCCGGTGAAAGCCCCGTTTACGGAAAAACTTACTACGAATCCAGTAGATAACTTTATACGTGCCCGTTTGGCAAAGGAAGGTCTCGCACCCAGCCCCGAAGCTCCGCTGGAAATCCAGATTCGCCGCCTTTTCCTAGATCTCACGGGACTACCGCCGACTCCTGCACAAACCACCGCGTTTCTCGCGGATACCTCGCCGGACCGTTGGGAAAAGCGTATCCGTAGCCTCATGGAGTCGCCACGATCGGGCTCTCCGTGAATCGGCTGGTTTGAATCGTGTCGTGTGCGTTATAGCCGCCAATTTGAGGCGAATTATTGCTCGTAGGAAGTCGACTCTCCAATGCTTAACTATTGCAAATCAATGGCTTCGACACTCCTTTAAAAAAAGTGAGGAAAAGGCCAGAAACAGATTGACCCGTCCGGTGATGCGAGACTAGAGTCTCCCCGTCGTCACGAAAGCGGGCGGCGCGAGAGACTGACGGTCGATGGCGGTAAGTGATTACCCTATCGGCTTTTTAGTCCCCTCGATACAAGCTCTTTGATAGTGTGACTCAGCGCAAATCGTGCCAGCCAGAGAATTCATTTCCTCTGATGGCGGCCTTAAGCCGGTTAGGTTTTCGTTGAGATGAAGAA
>Ga0206129_10001977_pt1 | contig 26528 bp, 30 predicted proteins | sample Helgoland_Spring_8_FD_148616 | JGI IMG/M metagenome (GOLD analysis project Ga0206129, IMG submission 148616) | Pelagic subsurface seawater microbial communities from Kabeltonne, Helgoland, North Sea - Helgoland_Spring_Bloom_20160502_2 | ecosystem: Environmental > Aquatic > Marine > Epipelagic ...
GTTCTGTTGCGGGTTTGGTGGAAAAGCCTGACGCAAACAAAGCACCATCTAATTTGGCCAGTATTGGGCGATATGTCCTGACACCGGACATCTTTGATATTCTTCGCACTCAGCCAGTGGGTGCTGGTGGCGAAGTTCAACTTGCAGATGCGATCAATACTCAAGCTACTAAGGGCGCAGTTCAATCAGTTAAGCTTAATGGCTTGCGATTTGATTGTGGCAGTGTTGAGGGATACTTGGATGCGATCATGCATGTAGCGGGCCGTCGCAAAACCGAAAAAGACTAAAGTTTAATTTTCCAAAACTGTATCGTGAGACGTTTGACTGCTCTCAAGCTTTATGGGTGATTGAGAGTAGGGTGCCACCTGTTTCTTTTAATAACAAAATATTAAGATCAGATAACCAAATAGATGACCTGAAATATCAAATTAATTCAGTTATTTTTATAATAGACAGACTGCGTTAATCAGTGAGTTGAACTTGATCTGGCGCAATCTGAATACGTGTGCTTTGGCCCATGAAGTCCATTAAAATCCAGGCACGCTGCTGTGCATCAATCGTTTCGACAGTCGCGACAAAGTGAGCAAATGGTCCGGTTAAAACTTCAACATTATCGCCGGGGTTCAGAGCCGCAGGCGGCAACATCTTCCCCTCTTCATCGCAGCGAAGCATCAGGCTTGAGATCAGCTGTAATGGCAAAGGCTTCGGAGTGCCATCAAAGCTTACAAGCCGGGAAACACCTAAGGTGCTATTAATTTTGCTCCATGGCGCGGAATTCATATCGATACCAACAAACATGTACCCAGGGAAGAGTGGCCTGAGATCTGTAATGAAGCGAGACGTCTTTCGACGAGCGACTTCATGTAATGGGAGGAATGTTTCAAAGCCTTGTCGTTGGAGGTTTCGCTCTGCCAAGCGATGTGAATTGGGTTTGAATTGAATGAGATACCACTGTGTCATTTCAGTATTACCGCCCCTTTGCTCATGTTTGAACAATAGTTGAGATGAGAGCAGTTTACAATCGAGGTAAACAGCGAAAAAGAGTATCAGCACGATCAGGTATATCGTGTGTGGTGAAGGTTAATATTATTTAAATAACATTAAATTCATAAGAAAATATTATCAGAAGCCAATTAAAGTCTCAAAAACTAAACTTAATATCTTGTAATTTTTTAGGACATGACCTAACGCTCAAAGTTGAGCGGTGATGAATAATTCTGATCAACATTGTAAAATTACAAATCCTGAGCATTGCAACGCAGCGACGCTCGGTGCGGTAGCCGTTATGATGTGTCATAATGGCTAGCCGGCGCGACGTACAGCAGCGTGAAGTGCGCCTCAAGGTCATGCGATTGATTTCGGGAAACCCCGAATTGTCCACGCGTGATGTTGCGCGCGAAGTCGGCATTTCAAACGGTGCTGCCTACTACGTCCTGACGGCTTTGGTTGAAAAAGGTTTCGTCAAGCTTGGCAATTTTAAACAAAGCCCACGCAAGGGGCAGTATGCATATCTATTGACCCCGAGTGGTATCAGAGAAAAATCATTGCTGACCCACAGCTTTATCGAACGCAAGCGGCAAGAATTTGAGGATCTAAGGGTCGAAATTCAAGCATTAGAAGAAGATGTGGGGCTTGGTGAAGCAACAGCTGCCGCCCAAAGTGAAGAGAAGCAAACGTGATCGATTTAACGTGTTTCAAGGCCTACGATATTCGCGGCGAAATCGATGTTAATATCGATGAGGACATCGCCTACCGGATTGGTCGCGCCACCGCGCAGCATCTAAAAACCAAAACGGTCGTGATCGGTTTTGATGCGCGCGAAACCAGTCCTGCCTTTGCGGCTGCTGCTGCGAGGGGAGTTATGGATGCGGGATCCGATGTGTTAAATATTGGTATGGCCGGTACTGAGGAAATGTATTGGGCGGTGACGGAGTTTGGTGCCTGCGCAGGGATTGAAGTGACGGCCTCGCACAATCCGATTAATTATAACGGCATGAAGATTGTTAAATCTGGATCTCGCCCACTGGACGACGTCGAGGATTTTCAAAAAATCAAAATGCTCGTTGGATCTCAAGCCTGGCTACAAGCTTCATCTGCTGGTCAGAAACGGGATGTTGTGGTTGATGCGCGCCATAAATATCTAGATCAGTTGCTAAGTTTTATTGACGTGACAGAACTATCCCCGCTGAAAATCGTTATTAATTCAGGAAATGGTGCCGCAGGCCCAACGGTTGATGCAATTATTGATCGCCTTAAGGCGCAGGGCGCGCCATTAGAGTTTATTCGCGTGCATCATCAGCCAGACAGCACATTTCCAAATGGCATTCCAAACCCTCTGTTGCCCGCAAATCACGCCGCCACGGCAGATGTTGTGATGCGCGCGGGTGCAGACATGGGCGTTGCCTTTGATGGCGACTTCGATCGCTGTTTCTTCTTTGATGGTGCGGGACAGTTCGTGCCGGGTGAGTATGTCGTGGGCCTTTTGGTGGCGATATTCCTCGATAAAGAGGCGGGCGGTAAGATTGTCCATGACCCGCGCGTGATTTGGAACACACAGGATATTGTTGCGAGCCAGGGCGGCATCAAAATTCAATCCAAAACGGGTCACGCATTTATCAAGCAAACCATGCGTGCACATGAGGCCGTCTATGGTGGTGAGATGTCGGCGCACCATTACTTTCGCGATTTTGCTTACTGCGACAGTGGTATGATCCCGTGGCTTCTGGTTGCCGAGCTTGTGTCTAAATCTAAGCGCTCGTTGAGTGATTGGGTGCGCGACCGCTTTGATGCTTTTCCCAGTTCAGGTGAAATTAATTTCCGCGTTGATGATGCTGGCGCGGCCATCGACCGCGTGTTGTCCACTTACAGTGCAGATGCATTGTCCTTGGATGAAACTGACGGTGTGAGCCTCGCGTTCAAGGATTGGCGCTTTAACTTACGCCGTTCAAACACCGAACCGTTGGTGCGCCTTAACATTGAAGCACGCGGTGGGTCTGAAAGCCTTAAATTGAGGGTTGCGGACATATCAAAGTTGCTTGGCGGCACAGTCGCTTAAGCCTGCCGATAATTTAAGGTTACGGGCAGTCCAGAGGGACTTTCCGACGCCGTAAAAAAGAGCGGCATTAGGGACAAAGACCAGCACCAAGAGCGTTGGGCGTGAAACTTAACAAAACCTTAAGATGAGATTGTTAAAAATAATGCCGAGACCTGTTCGATCCTTAGCGGAGTTGATAGGCGACGGGCAGGACACCGAGACCAAAGATTACAGTTAAGGCCAAAGAAAAATGAAAAAAGCACTGATAACCGGCATCACTGGTCAGGATGGGTCTTACCTCGCGGAGTTCCTGCTCGATAAGGGCTATGAGGTTCACGGGATCAAGCGCCGCGCTTCATCGTTGAACACGCAGAGAGTGGACCACCTTTACGAGGACCCGCACGTAGCCAACGCGCGCTTCAAGTTGCACTACGGAGACTTGACTGACACCTCGAACCTGACCCGGCTGATCCGCGATATTGAGCCCGATGAGATCTATAACCTGGGTGCGCAGTCCCATGTGGCAGTCTCCTTTGAGGCCCCTGAATATACTGCTGATGTCGATGCCATTGGCACGCTGCGCATCCTCGAGGCAATTCGCTTTCTTGGACTAGAGCAGAGGACCCGCTTCTATCAGGCCTCGACTTCTGAGCTATTTGGCCTGGTCCAGGAGACACCGCAGCGGGAGACGACGCCGTTTTATCCCCGCTCGCCCTACGCCGTCGCCAAAATGTACGCCTACTGGATCGCCGTGAATTACCGCGAGAGTTATGGGATGTATGCGTGCAACGGCATCCTGTTTAACCACGAGTCCCCGCGGCGTGGTGAAACTTTCGTGACACGTAAAATTACGCGCGGGCTCTGCAATATTGCACTGGGCCTCGAGGACTGCCTCTACATGGGCAACATCGACAGCCTCCGCGACTGGGGCCACGCCAAAGATTATGTCCGCATGCAGTGGATGATGCTTCAGCAGGATACGCCCGAGGACTTTGTCATTGCGACGGGTGTGCAGTACTCCGTCCGCGAATTCATTCAGTGGTCTGGCCGCGAGCTGGGCCTCACAATTGAGTTCAGCGGCAGTGGCGTTGAAGAAGTTGGCACGGTCACCGCCATTGAGGGGGACCTAGCCCCCTCCGTCTGCGTAGGTGACGTCGTTATGCGGATCGATCCACGGTACTTCCGGCCGGCAGAAGTTGAGACCTTGCTCGGCGATCCCACCAAGGCGAAAGTTAATCTTGGATGGGTGCCAGAAATTACCGCCCAGGAAATGTGCGCCGAGATGGTCGCCGAAGATCACAAGGCCGCGCGCCGCTCAAAACTCCTCAAAGAGCACGGGCTGGAACTTCCAGTCTCGCTTGAGAACTAGGGCGACGACTTTGACTAAGTATTACATCGCAGGGCACCGCGGCATGGTGGGCAGCGCAATAGTTCGGCAGCTCCGGGCCGCCGGAGAGACAAATATTGTCACCCGAATCCACGCGGAACTGGATCTGACTGACCAGCTCGCCGTCAGGGACTTCATGCAGGCGGAGCGGCCCGACGTCGTGATCCTGGCCGCGGCAAAAGTTGGCGGCATCCACGCCAACAACACCTACCCCGCAGACTTTATTTATGAAAACCTGATGATTGAGTGCAATGTCATCCACGAGGCCTTCGGTGCCGGCGTCCAAAAGCTTCTCCAGTTGGGCTCGTCGTGCATCTACCCTAAGGCAGTGCCGCAGCCCATGCGCGAGGACGCCCTGCTGAAGGGCACCCTGGAGCCGACCAATGAGCCCTACGCCGTTGCTAAAATCGCAGGCATCAAGCTCTGTGAGAGTTATAACAGGCAGCACGGAGTTGACTACCGCTCGGTCATGCCGACTAATCTTTACGGGCCCGGAGATAACTTTCACCCAGACAACAGCCACGTCATGCCCGCCCTCATCCGCCGGTTCCACGAGGCGGCACGGGACGACCTCACGGAAGTTGTCATCTGGGGCAGCGGCGCCCCACGGCGCGAGTTTTTGCATGTGGACGACATGGCCGCAGCCTCGCTCTTTGTGCTGGACCTGTCCAAGGCAACTTACGACGAAAATACGGACCCGATGCTAAGCCACATCAACGTTGGCACTGGTATAGATGTTTCAATTCTCGAGCTTGCTCAACTAATTGCGAGAGTGACCGGGTTTAAGGGAAAAATCAGCACCGACCCCACGAAACCTGACGGCACCATGCGCAAGCTTATGGACGTCGGGCGCCTGGCCCAAATGGGGTGGAGCGCGGGCATACGGCTCGAGCAGGGCCTGTCGGATACTTACGAGTGGTATCTCGCTAATATCGAGACAATTCGGGCGTGAGGAAATAACTAAGATGACACAATTCATACATCCCGTCCTGCTCTGCGGCGGCTCCGGCACGCGCCTCTGGCCGCTCTCACGCAAGTCGCACCCCAAGCAGTTTGTGAAATTCCTGGGCGAGGAGAGCCTCTTCCAGGCCTCCGCGCACAGGCTTTCTGGTGCCGGCTTCGCCGCGCCATCCGTCGTGACTGGCTCTGATTTCCGCTTCATGGTGGTCGAGCAACTTGCCGCCGCTGAGATTGCGCCACAAAATATTCTAATCGAGCCATCTGCGTGCAACACGGCGGCCGCAATCTGCGCCGCGGCTGTAGCACTTGATGCCCAGAATGGTGACAGCCTGATGCTCGTCGCCCCGTCGGACCACGTCATTCCCGACGCAGAAAAGTTTAGGTCAACTGTTGAGGCGGCCGCACAGACCGCCATTGATGGGCAAATTGTGACTTTCGGCATTCGCCCCGACCGCGCCGAGACGGGCTATGGTTGGCTGGAGCTTACGGCCCAGCCCTCCAATGACTTCGCACCCGTAGCGCAGCCGCTGAAGTCGTTTGTTGAAAAGCCCGACGCCGAAACTGCCGAGGCCCTACTGAGTGACGGCATGCACTTGTGGAATGCGGGCATTTTCCTCTTCTCGACCGAGACTATTCTCGGTGCCTTTGCAGAGTTCGCACCGGAAACACTTTCTAAAGTGCGTGATGCATTTAGCGCCGCCGAGACTGATCTTGGCTTCACGCGCCTGTCTGCTGGGCCCTGGTCTGCCCTCGAAGATATCTCAATCGACTACGCCGTTATGGAGCGCGCCCCAAACCTCTCAGTGATGCCCTACGGCGGCTCGTGGTCAGACTTAGGAGATTGGCAGGCCATTTGGCGTGAGGGAGAGGCTGACGGCGCCGGCGTCGTGACGAGTGGGCCGTCCACGGCGCTCGATTGCAAGAACACTCTGCTGCAGGCGACTAGTGACACCCAACACCTCGTCGCGATGGGGCTGGAAGACATCATCGCCGTGGCGATGCCGGACGCCGTGCTCGTGGCGCACAAGGACCGGGCCCAGGACGTCAAGGTGGCCGTCAGTGAGCTAAAGGCAAAGGGCGCGGCACAGGCGGAGACCCTGCCCCGCGACTACCGCCCATGGGGCTGGTACGAAAGCATCGCTCTCGGCCCGCGTTTCCAGGTGAAGCGGATAGTTGTAAATCCAGGCGCTGCGCTCTCCCTGCAATCCCACAACCACCGCTCCGAGCACTGGATTGTCGTTGAGGGCACCGCCAAGGTCACGATCGACAGTGACGTCATGACAGTGACTGAGAACCAGTCGGTCTACATTCCCCTCGGCGCAGTGCACCGAATGGAAAATCCGGGCAAACTGCCCCTCACCCTAATTGAAGTACAGACGGGCAGTTACTTCGGGGAGGATGACATCATTAGGTATGATGACGTCTATGCCCGCGGACAGGGTGCAAAGGGTTGATTGAGCCAACTGCTTTTAGCTCCACCACGAAAGCGTGGGAGCTTCGTAGATTACGCGCCCTAAGGCAAGCACTTATGGGATCCGACTTTTTAACCGCGCAGTCACGCAGGACTTTTCCGACGCCCGAAAAAAAGAAGTTTTGATAAGATAATGACAAATAAAATTACAGTGATTGGCGGATCAGGGTTTGTTGGCACCAACCTATGCAAGCAGCTTTCATTCAAGCAACAAGATTTTGAAATCATCGACATTAAGATGAGCAATCAATTCCCGGATAAATGCAAAATTGGTGATGTCAGGGATATCGACACCCTAAGGCAAACAATCACAGGTAATGTCATTGTAAACTTGGCCGCTGTTCACCGTGATGATGTCCGTGACAAATCAGAATATCAACGCACAAATGTAAACGGCGCTGAGAACATTGCATCCGTTTGTGAAGAGAAAGGTATCGAAAAAATTGTATTTACCAGTACGGTGGCTGTTTACGGCTTTGCTGAGCCCGGTACTGCTGAGGATGGTGAAATTAATCCTTTCAATGAGTACGGTAGAACCAAATTTGAGGCGGAGAAAAAGCTGTGGGCCTGGCAGTCCAAGAGTCAAAATTCACTCCTAATCATTCGCCCTACAGTAATTTTTGGTGAGGGCAACCGTGGGAATGTATTTAACCTCCTGAACCAGATTGCTTCGGGTAAATTTTTGATGATTGGCAAGGGTGAGAACAAAAAGTCGATGGCGTATATACAGAACGTTGTCGCTTTTTTAGAAAAGTGCATCACAACCGACCAAAAATATGGCGTCTATAATTACGTAGACACCCCAGATATGACTATGAATGACTTAGTCAGTCAGGTGCGTGCCAAGCTGAAAGGTAGGCAAAATGTAGGGCCACGTTTGCCTTATTGGTTTGGACTTATCTTAGGGAAAATAGCGGATGCAGTGTCGGCTTTAACCGGTAAAAAGTTACCCGTGAGTTCAATCAGAGTTAAAAAGTTTGCGTCCTCGACAGAATTCAAAAGTGCTAAAAGTACTTTGGATCAATTCATCGCTCCATTCGAATTACACCAGGCCATTGAGCGAACGCTTCAAAGCGAATTCATCAATCCTGACCCCCATCAAGAAATTTTTTATACGGAATAAACAAATGACCGATTACATCGTTAAAGATATCTCTCTGGCTGATTTTGGCCGTAAAGAGCTGGATATTGCGGAAACAGAAATGCCGGGCTTGATGGCGCTACGTGAAGAGTATGGCAATACTAAGCCTTTGGCGGGTGCGCGTATCGTAGGCTCTCTGCACATGACCATTCAAACGGCTGTTCTGATTGAGACGCTTGTGTACCTTGGTGCGGATGTTCGCTGGGCGTCTTGCAACATCTTCTCCACCCAAGACCACGCGGCGGCTGCAATTGCTGCAGGTGGTACGCCTGTGTTTGCGATTAAGGGCCAGTCTCTTGAGGAACACTGGGACTACCTTGATAAATCTTTCATGTTCCCAGATGGACCTAACCTGATCCTTGATGACGGTGGCGACGCCACTTTGTATATTTTGCTGGGTGCCCGCGTTGAGAACGGCGAAACAGACCTTATCGAAGTGCCGACATCCGAAGAAGAAGTCGCTGTATTTGCGCAGATCAAAAAACGCATGAAGGAAAGCCCAGGTTGGTTCACAAAGATGCGTGGCCAAATTAAGGGCGTGTCCGAGGAAACAACCACTGGCGTTCACCGCCTGTACGATCTGGTTAAGCAAGGACAGCTTCCGTTCCCCGCGATCAATGTGAACGACTCTGTCACTAAATCGAAGTTCGATAACAAATACGGCTGTAAAGAGAGCCTCGTTGATGGCATCCGCCGCGCGACTGACACAATGATGGCTGGTAAGGTTGCCGTTGTCATGGGTTACGGCGACGTTGGTAAAGGCTCAGCTGCATCGCTTGCGGGTGCTGGCGCACGCGTAAAAGTCACCGAAGTTGATCCAATTTGTGCGCTCCAAGCGGCGATGGACGGCTTTGAAGTGGTTCTGCTCGAAGATGTTGTAGACACCGCTGACATTTTCATCACCACAACTGGCAACAAAGACGTGATCCGCATTGAGCATATGCGCGAGATGAAGGACATGGCGATTGTTGGCAACATCGGCCACTTCGACAATGAGATCCAAGTCGCGTCTCTGAAGAACCATAAGTGGACGAACATCAAAGAGCAGGTGGACATGATCGAGATGCCGTCAGGCAATCGCCTGATCCTGCTTTCAGAAGGCCGTTTGTTGAACCTTGGTAACGCAACTGGTCACCCGTCTTTCGTGATGTCTGCATCATTCACCAACCAAGTGCTTGCACAGATTGAGCTGTGGGTGCGCGGCGATGAATATAAAAACGACGTCTACATCTTGCCCAAGCATTTGGACGAGAAGGTAGCGCGTTTGCATCTTAAGCGTATTGGCGTGAAGCTGTCCCAACTGGATCCAGAGCAGGCAGCCTACATTGGCGTTTCCCCAGATGGCCCGTTCAAGCCAGAGCACTACCGCTACTAAGTCTACGATGAAAAGTACAACTAAATTCAATAAACATATTCCCTACCTCACCAACGGCTTCCTGACGGTGTGGGCGGTATTCAACTGGAGCACGTTTCATGACACGATCTAATTACACATTTACCTCGGAATCCGTTTCCGAGGGTCACCCGGATAAAGTCTGCGACCGGATTTCTGACGCGGTACTTGATGCCTTTTTGGCTGAGGAGCCTGAGGCGCGTGTCGCAGCTGAAACGTTCGCCACCACAAACCGCGTTGTGATCGGCGGCGAGGTTGGCTTGTCTGATCCCGAAAAGCTGAAAGATTACATGGGCCGCATCGATAAGATTGCGCGCGCGTGCATCAAAGACATCGGCTATGAGCAGGATAAGTTTCATCACGAAACAGTTGAGATCACGAACCTGTTGCACAAGCAGTCGGCGCATATTGCCCAAGGCGTTGATGCCTCTGGGGATAAAGATGAAGGGGCGGGTGACCAAGGCATTATGTTTGGTTTCGCCACCCGCGAAACAGACGCGTTGATGCCTGCACCCATCCAGTATTCGCACGCGATTTTGCGCCGCTTGGCCGAAGTGCGTAAAGACGGCACAGAGCCCACGTTGGGGCCTGATGCTAAGTCACAGCTGTCTGTTGAATACCGCGACGGCGTGCCCGTCGGTGTGTCCTCGATCGTGTTGTCGACCCAGCACCTTGATGCCTCAATGAGCAGTGCCGACGTTCGCGCAGTTGTTGAGCCCTACATTCGCGAGGTGCTGCCCGAGGGGTGGATCTCTGCGGATACCGCTTGGCATGTGAACCCTACTGGCAAGTTTGTGATTGGCGGGCCTGATGGGGATGCGGGTCTGACAGGCCGCAAAATTATCGTCGACACCTATGGTGGTGCAGCGCCCCACGGTGGGGGCGCGTTTTCGGGGAAAGACCCGACCAAAGTAGACCGGTCAGCGGCCTACGCAGCGCGCTATCTCGCCAAGAATGTTGTGGCTTCTGGCATGGCCACGAAATGCTCGATCCAGCTTAGCTATGCGATTGGCGTGGCTGAGCCCCTTTCTATCTATGCTGATACACTTGGCACCGGCGAAGTGGATGATGCGGCGATTGAAAAGGCGATCCGTGCAACGATGAGCCTAACGCCGCGCGGCATTCGCGAACATCTGGGGTTGAACCGCCCGATCTATCAGCGCACAGCGGCCTATGGTCACTTCGGCCGTAGCCCCGATGCGGACGGCGGATTCAGCTGGGAGTGCACGGATCTGGTGGATGCGCTGAAGGCAGCGGTCTAGCTTAGCACATATTTTTAACCACAAACCTCAGTCGACTGGGCAGCTACGACCTAGACGAAAAAAATCCCCCGAACGCTCAGATAAAATCATTTTCCTGAGTATACATTGATGACAGGCATCCGTTTGCAAAAACATTATTGTAGAGTACGCGGGCACTCCTTCAAAAGCAGTATTTAATCGCGACCAAACGTGAACGTTACCATCCAAAAATAAAAAAGGGGCTCAGATGTACACAATTAAGAGCATCATATCAAAGTCACTCGGCTTAAATCTTCTCGAACAACAACGCATTACATGGACACGACGGCAACTTAGCAAGGTCCCACCAAATAGCACCATTATTGATATTGGAGCAGGAGAACAATACTTCAAACAATACTGTTCACACCTTCAATACACATCACAAGACCAAGGTGAGTATACAGGCACAGGGCAGGAAGGACTGCACACTGGAAGTTGGGACGTAAGCGACACACAAATCATATGTGACGCAGCTTCGTTGCCTATCGCATCGGAAAGCTATGATGCTGTTTTATGCACTGAAGTCCTCGAGCACGCGACAAAACCAATAGACATAATGCATGAAATTAGCAGAATATTAAAACCTGGTGGCACATTGATATTGACCGTACCAGTAACGAGCCTAACGCATTTTGCACCACATTATTATCACACTGGATTTTCCAAATATTTCTTTCAATACTATTCAAGTAAGTTCGGTCTCAAGATAGCAGAACAAGAGTACGTCGGCGGCTTGGCAGATCGCACTATATCGCAAAATATTTCCGGCAAAGACCGCAAATACCACCAAAGCAAATATAATAGACTTATTTGGTTACTACTATCAGCCATCATTATATTATGTGCATCAATCCAGAAAAAATATGAAACAAGACCTATGCAGGAGCTGGGCCCATGTGGAATCATGTTAAAGATGACAAAATGCAAGCACTAGAAAATCAACGTTTGGTGGTATTACCAAAGATATTTATGCCTTATGGCGCTGACTTAGAACGGATCGGCCCAAATAATGACGGCGGCTATTGGGTGGAAACACAATCAATCACAACAGCTGACTGCTTACTCTCTTTTGGTATGAACGATGACTGGCGCTTTGAACGGACGCTCGAGCCTATGATCCAAGGCCGAATTGATATATATGATAGATCAGTTTCGGAAAAACTCTTTAGAAATAACATTATTAAAGAGGCCCTGAAGTTCATCCGTCCAAAGAGTACTTTTCAGGCCTTAATAACGTACCTAGATTATCGCACATTTTTCAAAAAACAACACGTGACGCATCATGAAATGTATGTGGGTTTAGACTTCGAAAACCAACGTGATCAGTGGATTTCTTTCACATCTATTCTTGCACAATACAGTGACGTTGAGAAAATATTAATAAAATGTGATATTGAGGGCGGCGAATACCGGCTACTAGAAGAACTAGTGATCAATTCCCACCGGCTGACCGGCCTCGTGATTGAATTTCACGATCTCGATGTGATGATGGACAAAGTTGTCCAGTTTATAAACGACTTCCCATTGAAGTTGGTCGCACTGAATATTAATAACTACGGTACGATAAATCAAACAACACCGACCGTTATTGAATGTACATTTTCAAATGTATGCCAAGAGGTAAAGGTTAATAATCCTGCTCAAATTAAAAATGACCCTAACGGATTTCTTCCAGTTTTTGATAACCAACAATGATCCTTTTAAACCGAATCTTACTCCAAAAGGGTGGGCATATAGTTTCACTATTTGCTTATATCTTAGATATTATTTCCGTCATTTTGATCTCATCTATACTGAGTGAAACGCCAATCGAAGAAATTAGCGTGATCAGCACTGCCATTATATTATTGTTAATAATTGCATTAAGACTAATATCATTGTTAGCTCTAAAGAATTGGGCTTACTCCCTTTTCTACAAGCACAAGTCTCTTGAGAACCAAAACCTAATTTACAGTACGCTAAATAAAATACGCAAAAATAAAAATCACAACATTGGCACTACAAGAGAAAAAATACTTTTTTCATCAGAGATATCAATAATAAATTTTGATGTACCAATTTCTCTACTGGCTGGAGAAATTATAGTATTATCTATATCAACTTATTATATATTATTGATAGTTGATGTAACAGAATTTATAATGCACGCTGCAGTGATTTTCATGATTATTTTCAGTATATATATTTATTTAATAAAGTTAGTCTCCAGACTTGGTAAAAAACAGATAAAGTTCCAAGAGGAAAAAATTTCCTGGATTTCCAATATCCTAAATATGGCCCAAACGTTGGCACTTAATAAGGCATCAAGCTATGCAGTCCAGGTCCACTCTGACAACGAATACCATTGTAACAGAACCACAGTATCATTGATGATTATAAATCAGCTGACCAGCTTATTAATTGAATTTATGATGCTAATGATTGGTGTTCTAGTCCTAATCAGTGCAAAAGACTTTGCGCAACTAATAGCACTTACGCCTTTGGCTGCTAGAATAGCCCCAAGTATCTCCAAGGTAGCTGCATACTTTAGCCAACTAGCATTTGGCATACAAGCGGTGCGTAACATTGCTTAAAGTTGTCAATATTTATGGACCATCGGGGTCGGGCAAAACTCAATATATTATCAAAAATTTATTCACAAACACTAATCTCTCGAAGTCGCTTCTCCAAAAAAACTTTACTGAACCAGCTGTCTCTTTACTGCCACTGGCGGACTTTGAGGGATCCGTTGAGGATTATCTCCGGATTTTCGATATTAACCAGTATTTGACCCCAAAATTCTCAGCTCTTACGGAATCACTTATAGGGATCAGACCGGACACACTTCTAACAAGGCAGTATAACTCGTTCAGCGCTGGTGAAAAAAGAAGGCTAGATATCATCAGATGTTCTCTTTGCTCCGACGTCATAATTGTTGATGAACCTCTCTCCAATTCAAACAACGAATACACTGCCCAAATCCTCGAACTTCTCCAGGCGAACTTTAGTTTAATAATCATGTTAACACACCAGAAATATGACAAATGTTACAATTTGCACATAGATCACATTAGATATAAAAATGGTCATCAAAATTTGATGAAATATATTTCACAAAATGATTACATCGCGGTCAAATGATACACTTCCTTACCTTTTACTCGCAAAGCTTCACTAAACAAGAAGAAAATCTGAGGACTACTCTCGAAGTTTTATACCCACAATACAAATATTGCGCAATAAACCTTGATGATACATATTCAGGTACAGACCATACTGAAAAAAATAAATTTAATTACTACAGCTTTAAGCCTGAATTACTTCTAAAATATTTACAAAATGTTCCACTAGGTGACATTATTATATATCTTGACACAAACGATCTACCACAATTTGGACTTGTTGAATATATCAATGACACCATGAGCCAGCTTGAAATCGATCTAATAGTCTCGACTACAAATTATTTTCAAAAAAGCATGCGACACCCGAAAACTAAAGAATTTCTAAGTGCGACTTTTTACAAGGTATGCGGTTACATGTTACAGCCAGAAGCTGGATGCATAGCGCTAAAAAAAACTACTACAACAACCACAAAAGTAGCGAATTGGCTGCATTACACGCAATTAATCGCCCAAATAAATCGAGAGCATCCGGACAAGCAATCAAGGCATGATCAAGAAGCCTTAACCTACACACTATTTCAAACGCGGGGTAACCTAGTGGAAAACTGGTACTGTCATAAACTCTTTGGTACCACTGGCCTCCGGACCTATATTAAATTTGAGGGGAATCGTATTGATTAATACAATCGTATTAACAGTCCATAACAAAAAATCCACGGTTGAAAAAATTTTAGATCAACTTCTTAAAACTACATCCAGTTTCACACAGAAAATAATAGTAGTCGATGATGGGTCAACAGATGGAACCACCACTATCCTGAAGCAATATGCAAACAAGAACGTAAACATTCAATATCGATATACTCCCGACTTGTGGGAGGTTCTTGCCAATTGTGATGGCTTAGAAAATGTTGAGACTCCATATGCCACGATAATACAAGACGATATGTTAATTCATGAGCGTCACTGGGATCGAATTTTGCTCAATGCGGCTGTTTGTCATAACGCATTTAGCGTAAGTGGTCGTGCTGGTACTGACATCTCTTTCAATCATAATGACTTGTATTTATTCAACCACATTGGCTGCGAGTATCCCCTTGGTCAAACACTTCTCGGGCGGATAGTTGCCAAGCTTTTAACCATTGTACCCTCCCCTTATCGCTCAGCATATTCGGTAAAAATCGCGAGGCCTTTCGGGGCGCAAAAACGCCAAGTAATCAATAGAGGCCCACTAGTTATAAACATGGAAGCGTATAATAAGCTCGGCGGCCTCGACAAGAAATTTGCACCGTTCGAGCTAGACGATATCGACCTGTGCCTAAGGGCGACAAAAGAAGACTATGGTGGCCATTACGTATTGCCGATCCATTACACCGAAGTCAACGGGAGCAAAAAATCAAATACTTACTCCGCAAAGATGTCTATTGAGTCAATTAGCAAAAACAAGATCCGCATCCTTCAAAAGCACCGGGGATCAATATTAAAAAAGAAGTTCAAGGATAAATATCGTGTATAAAAGAATAAGTAACTATGCAGGCTACCTTGTAGAAAACTCTCGGCCCCGTAAACAAGATCTGCCCAGCTCGGCAGATCTCGTGATTATAGTCCACACTAAAGATCTATATAAGATTCCATATTTAATTTCTAACTGGAAGTCCAAAATAATTGAAGACATCTCATCTACAATTCTTATTACGAATGATCCAAAGGCAGTCACTTCTGAAATTAGCAAATTAGTAAATCAGGTCATCAGTGACGATAGTTTTTTTGAAGTGCAGCAGTTCAAAAAGTTAATGCATGCGCACCCAAACCTAGCATGGTATACACAACAAATACTGAAAATTGCGGCCCGGCACTACTCACCCAAGTACATAATCATCGATGCTGACACATTATTGCTAAGGCCGCATAAATTTTTCAATGATGATATCCCAATAGTTCGAATTTCACACGAAAGCGGAGCCATATATCGTAAGTTTGAAAATATGATCGGCCTGAAGCCTGATGATCGCTCTTATATACCGCACATGGGCTCATTCTCTAAAGAAACTGTCTCTGCATATTGCTCGTTTATTCAACGAAATAGTGACATCCCATGGTTTGAAGTTATCGCAAGATTTATATTAGACAATGGAGGGCATTACTCCGAGTGGAATTCTTTTAACAAATTTATCTTACAAAAATATCAAGCTGACACTCGATATTGGCTCAACAAATCGGAGTCCCGTAGTTTGCTTAAATATTCCCCAACCATCATCGATCGGGCATTACGATCAAGCATTAGTTTCCATGAACCCCATTAAAAAATCTAGAAATATCGAAATGAGCGCATTATCATGGTCTTAGTCAACCTATGCTTGAGGATTTTTCAATGACGCGCCCAAAGCGTTGCCGAGGCAAAAGTGTTTATTTTCTTGAAGGTGGCCTTGGCAATCAAGCAGCTATAACGGCTCATGCTTTGGCACATAACGACAAGAAGCAACACATTCGGGTCTCCACGTTTAAATATTTTTCAAACTTAGAAAAGCGTAACTTCGTGCTTGAAGATTACTTTAATTTCGACAGTAGCGAAATTGTGTTTATGCAAAAACGAATTGATAGATACGTATATCTAATTTTAAAAGTTTGGTCGAAGATTATACGGAAACCTACAGTCAACCTCCGGGTGTTGGGATGTATCTACAGGCTCGGATACCATCAAGATGATATGATTGAGAATATTAAATTTTTGAAACCACATCTGAGAATGCCAATTGAGTCAACTTCTCATCTTTCAATTCATATAAGACGAGGTGACTATACACATGCAAAACATCAATCCCATGGGCTTATTTCAGTAAACGATGTAAAAACTGTCGCGCTAAAAATACTCCGTGAAAACAATTTGCGACAAATAAGCATTATTTCAGAGGATCCCGATATTTTTACAAACTTCGCTAACGATAATAATTTTGAGTCTCTTGAGTTAAACGATTGCACCTTGAGCAGAGAATGTGATGTTTTTCGTACGATGCTTAACTCGAGTTTTATTATCGCTACAAACAGCACATTTTCATTGTTAGCAGGGTCGCTTTCAAATGGTCAACTGTTTATCCCGGATATATGGGACAAATCCCAGTCCTCCACATTCTTAGGAACAGACGTGAAACGGTACGGTGCGTCGTTTGAATTAGAAGACATGTCGTGAAATCCAATTTTTACCTCTTAGCTGCTATAACGTGCTTCACCTTCATATTGATGGTTTCCTTAGTAGTTACATTATACCTATCCGACGGCAAATTCTTATATGGAGACGCATATAATTTCATATCATACCGAAAAAATATATTGTCCGGTACAAACTTATTCGACTTAGGAACTATTAATGTCTTTGTCGTCTCAATGGTTTACTCCAGTGACCCAACATACAACTTACTTGTTAATGTTTCGATCTACATAATCTCGTTAATATTTATTTTTCGGAACACGTCACGTATTGAGAGCGTAAGCCTGTACATACTTCTTTTAGTTTTAACTTCCGCTAGCATTTTTACTCGCATGGTTGAGCCAAGTAGAGAATATATTTTGCTTCTTGTGTTTTTTTTGGCGGCGCTACACCGTCAGAAAAAGGACAGACTGGTTTATATTTTACTGCTGATTATCATTATTTCTATCCGCCCAGTGTATATTGTTGCACTACCGTTTGTCATACTTAAAACGTCTTATGCTGCCTTTATAACAGTCTTACTTTGTTATATTTTGTCACAAGATGGCTTCGAAATGCCGCGCTTCATCACACTGCGTGTCGCCGACTACAAGGGGGATTTTTCTAATAATTTTATAATGACTACGATGCTAAACTTTTTTGGTGGAATTAACGGTTGGATGACAGATGCGTATCCAATGAAGGATCGTTTGATTATTTTTTGTTCTTACGTACAAAGACTAGTAGCGCTTGGACTGATTTTCTTCTTAGACCGCTTGGCGTTTCTTCATATATTTCTTTTTGCAGTGACGCTTGCTGTTATTCTTCAGTTTCCCCATCCAAGATACCTTGAACCACTTATTTTCTTTTTTCTAGGAAAACTTTATATAGAGAGACAATATGCGTCAATCACATGATGAATATTCAGTGGTGATTCCATCGCTTGGTCGTTGGGGATATCTTAAAGAACTACTCAACTCAATTATGCGTCAAAGCATCTTGCCCAAGGAAGTAATTGTCCTTTTAAACGACCATGAGGAATATGATAAAGATCAATTAGTCGACTTCCAAAATGATTTGCATCATACTGGGTTATATGTCCGCGTAGTTCACTGCCAAAAGAATCTTGCTGAGAAGCGTAATTTTGGTGTGACTTTAAGTACAACATCTTACATATTTTTTTCAGATGACGACGACATTTGGGCTGAAGACAAGGCTAAATGTTGCCTTAAAGAATTAAAAAAATATTCGGTAGTGACTCATAACTTTTCAAAATTTGGTGATCGATCAAAAGTTCAATGTTCACAATTAGGTCATCACGATCGCACAATTAAATTGTCAATAAATTTACCTGGAGACAATGTTTATGGCGGAGGGAGTAGTATTGCCGCACGTAAGTCACTGCTTGTCGAGATACCCTTCAAAACCTCGTTGGCTTACTGTGAAGATCTTGATTGGTGGCTCAGTGTTTTAGGAACTGATAGAAATATTAAATATATTGGACTTGACTTGGTAAGTTATCGATCCCACCGCACCAATATGACGAAACAGAAATTAATGATTTATTACTACACTATGTTAGTTATCAGGCATCAGGCGTTTCGCTCGATTACTATGTTTATACTTTGTTTAAAAATTTTCACACGCTGTACCGCGAAAATGTTGTATAAGTTGGCTTACGCATGACAGCCACACTTCTGACCTGTTTGTATGCTGGCGATGATAGTACGCACTTCAAGAAGTATCTGAAGGATGTTTGTGAAAATAGTGCATTCCTCGAAGCTGTTATAATAGTTGTTGATGGACCATTACCTACTACTCTCGATAAATTAATAAAGCAGGTTGATAAGGATCCTCTCTTTAAGATCATTTGGTTGGAGACTAATCAAGGGTTGGTTAACGCACTTAATTCTGGATTAAAGGCATGTACCTCGAAATTCTGTATTCGCTTAGATCCCGACGACCGGATGAGAAAAAATAGAGTTAAAAGAGTGCTCGAAGAATTTAATGCTGGCGACGTCGACGTTGTATTTAATGGGGTGGAGATTGTCGACGATTATGATACAAAGATTAGATCCGACACTCCAATTGATAATTTAATTTTTTATAGAAACCCATATTATCACTCTGGCTCTGCTTATAACGTCGCCGCAATTCGAAAAATAGGTGGGTACCGACCTTTTAGTGGCTTTGAAGACTACGATCTTTGGCTTCGGGCAAATAAACATGGGTTGAGTACAAAGATTATTCCTGAAGATTTATCGTCGTTTCGTTTGTCGACGCAAACCATTGGGCGGCGAGCTGGCTTGAAGTATTTTTGGTATGAAGTGATATTCATGAAAACTTCTTTTATGGAGAGAAATCTACCCCTTAAATTCTTGCCTTTTTGGGTATTACGTTTGGCATCTAGATTGCTGCCAAAGTTTTTTATCGTGAAACTCAGATCGTATTATTTTAAACTTTAAGGCGGTGGTTACTGCAGTTGCATTGGTATATTGTTTCCAGATAAGCCTCCGACGATCACTGTGGTAGATTCTTCACAAGAATATTTTGATAGACCCAATATTCAGCGGAGCTAAGAATGAGTACACCTGTTGCATTAATGACCGGGGTCACTGGTCAGGATGGTTCTTACCTTGCAGAACTATTGCTAGAAAAAGGTTGCGAAGTACACGGCATCAAACGTCGCGCGTCGTCCTTCAACACACTTAGATTTGGTCACCTTTATGCGGATCCCCACGCTAGCAACTCCAACTTCAAACTGCATTATGGTGACTTGACCGATACTTCCAACCTCACCCGCCTTATCCGTGACATCGAGCCCGATGCTAAGCCATATTAACGTCGGCACCGGTGCAGACATTTCCATCCTCGAGCTGGCCGAGCTCGTTGCCGATGTGACCGGTTTTAGAGAAACAATCAGCACTGATCCAACAAGACCCGATGGGACCATGCGCAAGCTCTTGGACGTTGGTCGCCTGAGCCAAATGGGATGGAGCTCCCGTATCAAGCTCGAACAAGGCCTAGTGAACACCTACGAGTGGTATTTGTCCAATGCGCAGACCGCTCGGAAATGAGGAAAGGCACACTATGACAAATCAAATTCATCCCGTACTACTCTGCGGCGGCTCCGGCACCCGGCTCTGGCCACTCTCACGTAGGTCGCACCCAAAGCAGTTTGTAAAACTTTTGGGCGAGGAGAGTCTCTTTCAGTCATCCGCACGCCGCCTATCGGGCAAGGGCTTTGCCGCCCCTTCGGTTGTGGCTGGCTCCGACTTCCGGTTTATGGTGGTTGAACAGCTCGCCGCCGTTGAGATTGCACCACATCAGATCCTGATTGAGCCCTATGCCCGCAACACTGCCGCCGCCATTTGCGCCGCGGCAATAGCATTAGATGCCAAGAACGGTGACAGCCTTATGCTGGTAGCCCCATCTGACCACGTTATTCCCGATGCAGAGAGCTTCAGAGACATCGTCGAGGCGGCCGCACCCACAGCACTCGCAGGGCAGATCGTAACCTTCGGCATTCGCCCCGACCGCGCCGAGACGGGGTACGGCTGGCTGGAATGTACGACACGAGCCGCCGAAGGATCCCTCACTAGCCCACAGCCTCTCAGGTCATTTGTTGAAAAGCCAGATGCGGAAGCTGCAGAGGCGCTATTGGTAGGCGGCATGCACCTCTGGAATGCAGGTATTTTTCTTTTCTCATCGTCGACTATTTTGGGAGCGTTTGCAGAACACGCGCCAGAAACCTTGGATGGGGTGCGCAGGGCTTACAGTACAGCTGAAACTGACCTCGGGTTTACACGCCTCTCAGCTGAGCCTTGGGCTGAGCTTGAGGACATCTCAATCGACTATGCGGTCATGGAGCGTGCGTCGAACCTATCCGTGATGCCCTACGGTGGGTCTTGGTCTGATCTCGGAGACTGGCAAGCAGTTTGGCGTGAAGGTGTACCCGATGCTGCAGGGGTGGTGACAAGTGGGCCCTCAATGGCGCTTGACTGCAAGAACACGCTCGTGCACGCGACCACTGAGGCTCAAGAACTTGTAGCATTCGGCCTTGAAGACATCATAGCAGTGGCCATGCCAGACGCTGTGCTCGTAGCACACAAAGACCGCAGCCAAGACGTGAAGAGTACCGTGGCTGCATTAAAGGCGACGGGCGCAGCGTAGGCGGAGACCCTTCCTCGCGACTACCGCCCGTGGGGCTGGTATGAGAGTATTGCCTTAGGCCCTCGCTTCCAAGCAAAGCGCATTGTTGTAAATCCAGGCGCCGCACTTTCACTACAGTCTCATAATCACCGCTCCGAGCACTGGGTGGTAGTTGAGGGCACCGCGAAAGTTACAATCGACCATGAAGTCCTAACCGTTACCGAAAACCAGTCTGTCTATATCCCGCTCGGTGCCGTTCACCGCATGGAGAACCCAGGTAAACTACCTCTTACGCTCATCGAAGTACAAACTGGCAGCTATTTTGGCGAGGACGACATCATCAGATACGATGACATTTACGCTCGCGGGCAGGGTGCAAAGGGCTAACAGTGGTTTGTTGCACAAAAAAATTTCGGTGAATATATGTGCTTAGAACGCTGCACAGAAGCAATTGCTGAAACTTTGGGAAATTAGCCATGGATGAACAAAAAGTTCTAGTCACGGGTGGCGCGGGGTACATAGGCTCGCACGCCTGCAAGGCGTTGAAGCAGGCGGGATTTACACCTGTGACCTTTGATAATCTTGTCACCGGTTGGAAGGATGCGGTAAAATTTGGCCCGTTTGAACCTGGTGACCTGCTTAACAAGGCTGACGTGGATCGAGCCTTCAAAAAGCACGCCCCAATTGCGGTGATGCACTTCGCAGCGCTCAGCCAAGTTGGCGAGAGCATGCAGGAGCCAGGCCTCTACTGGCAGAACAACGTCATGGGGTCACTGAATTTGATCCAGGCAGCAGTCGAACATGGGTGCATGGATTTCGTATTTTCTTCTACCTGTGCCACTTATGGTGACCAAGATGGTATCGTGCTGGACGAAGACAGCGCGCAGCACCCGATTAACGCGTACGGCGCCTCAAAGCGGGCTGTTGAGAATATTTTGGCTGACTTTCGGGCGGCATATGGGCTGAACCACGTTATTTTTCGCTATTTCAATGTCGCGGGTGCAGATCCCGAGGCAGAAATTGGTGAATTCCACCAGCCAGAGACCCACCTAATACCACTGATACTTGATACAATAGACGGCAAACGAGACGCCCTGACGATCTTTGGAACCGACTATGACACGCCAGATGGGACCTGCATCCGTGATTACGTGCACGTGTGCGACCTCGTCGACGCACATGTCTTGGGGCTGAATTGGCTAAAAGATGGCAAGGGCAGCCGCATCTTCAATCTAGGCACTGGTCACGGGTTTTCTGTCCGCGAGGTCGTTAACCAGGCCGGGCACGTGACAAACCGGCCAGTCCCGATTGTTGAGGGCACAAGGCGACCGGGCGACTGTACTAAGCTGGTTTCTGGATCATCACGCGCTGTCTCCGAGCTTGGCTGGTCCGCAGATCAGTCGAACATGAAGCAAATGATTACCGACGCCTGGCGCTGGCACCAAAGTGGAGCCTACGGAAAATAGCGCTTAGTTCGCTAAAAAGTACCGAGGGGATTCAGGATCTTCCCCAAATATATCACTCTCAGTGTTAAAAAATCCTCTGGGCGCAATCACCGTGTTGAACACGACTTTGGTATCCGAGCGCTACATACAGGTGTACATACTCTAATACACAATGCAAAAAATATGAGATTATTTGCTTACGATCAGTGACTTATGGAAACTATATTCTTTGCAAATCCGTGTACACACATTCATTGTTAGCGAGCCCAGCTGATAGACTATCGCGTCACTGCCAAATATTATGCTGCGCAAACCTTAAATAGCGAGCAACTGTGGTCGGCTCAGACCAGCCCCCTGCCCTAATAATTGCCGCCATATCATGACCTTTGATTAACAAGTCCTGTGCCGCACCTACCCTAAGCGAGTGCCCCGAAACCTCCAAGTCACTTGGCCTTGCGTAACGCTTCACTCTAACGAGGCCTTGCTTGATGATCTCATTCACCTGCCGATCACAGATGGCACGATCCAAGCATCGCCCATGATTTATCGCACAGAACACTGGTTGAATTTCCTTCGGCTTTAGCCTCAGCCATTTTTTTAAAAGCTTGGCACTACGCTCAGAGCCGAACACTAAACGCCCGCGCCCATACTGATCAGTCTTACTGCGCCGTATAATTCCTTTGAGGGCGGCATCTGGAGTGAACGTTAGGTCCTCGCTACGAATTGCTACAAGCTCAGAGCGTCGCGCGAGGAAGTCGTAGCCGAGTGAAAGCAATAATCTATTGCGCTTACCGACTAGTGTTTCTGGCTGCGCCTCAATCATTTTTATCAGCAAATCCTCATTAATCCCCACGGCCTGCCGCTGTTCCGTCGACTTCGCGCGCTTCAGCTTGCGAATGGCGAGGTAGACGTCTTCAGTAAAAGTCTGATCCTCAAAACCCAGCAAACCATTCAGTCTACGCAGCGCCGAAAGCCTACGTCGTATAGTACTGTAGCTGTAGTTAAGCTGCATGTGTTCTATGAACTTTTTGACTGAACCAGACGTCAACGGAAAAGGCGCAGTGTTTCTTTGCTCACACCAATCGACAAACGACTTCGCGTCCGAGTAATATGACCTGAGAGTGTTAGGCGCATAGGCTCCTTCTAAAGCCTCTAATAGTTGCTCTACACTTGGCATATAATTAATCATATGGCAGAATTACTGCCACTGGAGACTTTTGTCAATGGTGACTGGTGAACAGATTAAAATGGCACGTGCAGCACTAGGGTGGTCAGTAAACAAACTGGCTGAAAACTGTGAAGTCGGTGTACGTACAATCAACAGAATGGAAGCCCAGGCAGGACTACCCAAGGCTACACCGGCAAACCTCAGGCTCATCCGCACCACACTCGAAGCGGCTGGCATCGAATTCATCGGCGACGCCACCAATGGTCCCGGCGTCCGGCTCTGGAACAAACCCCACCCCTGAACACTTCCACCTAGTCAAGCGCCATCGCGCGCAAAATCCCCTTCATATGCCCGTATCGGGAGACGTCACAATGTTGTAAAATGTCGTCTAACGGAAACAACCACGGGCAACATTTTGACATACGACCTCAACTCCTCAGGCCAGAACCCTCTCGGGCATCTCTCACTTCATACCCTACTCCCAGAGCGGCCGGCCATCGTCGGCGAATTCAGCCCCGCCTACGAGGCCTACAGGCAGGTGACAGTGGCAGATCTCGCGCCCGTGACCCAGTACGAGTACATTCAGGCGCTGCAGCTGGTGGATTTGAATTGGTCAATTTTGCAGCTGAAGGCCTCGGCGCACGCCGAGCTATCACATTCCACAGAAGAAGAGCTGCGCAACTTGCTCGAAGACAAGCTTATGCGAGACGCAGATCGCGCATTTGATTTGGAATATGACGCCTTCATTGAGGCCGGTGGCGACGAGAACGACTTCGAGGGCTCGATTGACCGCCAGAAGATCGAGCGTGACAGCTCAGCTATAGTGGAGGGGCTGAAGTCGCAGGAGCCTACGAAACGCGAGGCGGCCACGGCGCGAGCGATATCGCTCGGGGTGGACCCGCGCCTGGTGCTGAGCGGGCAGATGCTCGACAACAGGCAGTACCAACGACACGAGTGCGCCCTGCCCGATTTGGAGAAGCGCGTGCGGCTGATGTCGGCGGAATACCGCGAACTCCAGAGGGCGCGGCCAATTGAGGTTGTCCCGGCGGCGGCAGAGTGAGCGCGGGACGCACATGAGCGGGGTCTGGCGTTCCACGGGGCCCAGGACGCCCCGGGGCAAGGCCGTGTCATCTCAGAACGCGCGCAGGCACGGGCTCACAGCTGAGCCGGACCCAGACATCGTGGGCGCCTGGTTTAATGTCATTCTCGGCGACGGCACCGGGGCCTATGAGGAGCCCAGCGCGGCAGACGCAGCAGACCAGGCAGACCTAGGGCGCGAGGTGGCCCTGCGCCTGGCCATTGCGGAGGCGCGCTATCACCGGGCGCTCCACGCCCTAGAGGCCCACCCCAAAAAGCCAAAGTCTGCGCAGGCGCAGGTGACTGCCTTTCAAGTAGAAATGCGCGCACACCTGCAGGACATGATCGACGCGCGCCCAAGTGGCCGCCCCCAGCTTGAGGAGCTGGAGTACGCAAGTTCGGCGCTGCGGCGGTTTGGGCGACTGGTTAATGAAGTGGGCAGGGAGCGCAGTCTGCACGCGCGCTACGTGGGCGAGGCGCGCTCAGAGCGCAGGAAGGCACTGCGGGCGTGGTGCGACTACAACCGCGGCACAAACCCCAATTCCCGAAACGAATTATCCGACAGCGGGAACGCTAAGGGAAAAGGCTAGCGCGCCCGTCAGTGGCGGCGCAGGCGCCTGTAGAGCAGCCCGCAGCCTATGCCGATGGCAACGCCGATAGTGTCAGCCACCCAGTCGCCCATGTCAGCGCTGCGGTTAAAATAGGGCTGTATGAGCTCAATGAGGCCGCCGAAGGCGCTCGCGCCAATGAACACTGTAACCAGCCCCAGGCGGCCCGTACGAGCCAGCGGGAAGGCGATGAAGTGCACGAGCTTGTCGCTGCCCTCGGGCGCGGGCGGGGGCGCCTCGAGGGGCCAGAGCATGGCCACACTCTGGGTGATGGCCACAAAGGCTGTGAGGGGGATGTCGAGGTACTTGCGCATGAGGATCGCGAACAGGGACGCAAGCACAAAGCCAAGCAGGGCTTTACAGTTGGGGACCTAAATAGATTAAGTTCAGTCGCCTAGGGCTTCCGATAAGCCGAGAGTCCAGGAGTTTCAAATGTGTCTACAGATATTGTATTATTGCTAGTTCCAGGCAGAAAATAGATCAACAGTTGGTTTGGAGCAATTTGCCTGATTTAGATTTTTAGGAGCAAACAGCCCACTATTTTAAATAACAACGCTTAAACGTATACACGTACATATATATGGAAAATATACTGTCTCAGGCAAAATTCCGCGAAGTTGGAGCTTCATCGGTCGTGACCATGAGTTCAAAAATGCTGACCACCTTGAATGTCAACGGCGGCGATACGGTCTAAGTGACCCAGTCAGATGACGGCGCCTGAAAAATTTCTGCACATGGTCCCGAAGTTCAGATTTGGAACCTGACAGGCTTTGCAGCCAGTGACGATTTCCCTGATGGCGTTTTAAAAATTCTGTTCGAGTTTATTTGTTAGTGCTAAAGCCGAAAAAATTGTTCGACAAACATGCGATCCCCATCATTACCCAATGCAATTGCAGCTTCAGTCGGATTTATAACAGTGGTAAAATGGCTAGGCTCTAAAGGTTCACAGATTTGCCGCGTGGGTCTGGCGACATAAATGTGGCAAATTTTTTCCGCCCACTGATTATACTCTGGCATAAAAACAAACCTACGGAAGGTTCCTAAACGTTTTGGAGCAGCGATGCGCCAGCCAGTTTCCTCCATTACCTCACGATGTAGAGCCTGGATTGGGGATTCTCCGG
>Ga0206129_10001982_pt1 | contig 26457 bp, 29 predicted proteins | sample Helgoland_Spring_8_FD_148616 | JGI IMG/M metagenome (GOLD analysis project Ga0206129, IMG submission 148616) | Pelagic subsurface seawater microbial communities from Kabeltonne, Helgoland, North Sea - Helgoland_Spring_Bloom_20160502_2 | ecosystem: Environmental > Aquatic > Marine > Epipelagic ...
CTCTGTTTTTCAAAATGTGGTGACTCAGTTAGAGCAAGTAAAATTGCAAGTGGCTAAAGATACCCCAGTATTTTCTTTTTTGAAGCCAGTGTTAGTTCCAACAGAAAAATCTGCACCAAAACGTAGCCTCATTGTCATTATTTGGTTGTTTTTGGGAGTAGCTGTTAGTATTGGTTATTTGTTAGCTAGAGAGCCTTTATTAGATATGATGAAACAAATTAAAAACAATCCATCATAAATGATTGCCCTAGATTCTAAGAAATGGTTTGTAGTTTATACCAAACCTAGAAACGAGTTAAAAGTCTCACAAAGACTTTCGGTTTTAGGGGTAGAGAACTATACTCCAACAAAAATAGAGGTTAGGCAATGGTCTGACAGAAAGAAAAAGATACTAGTGCCTTTATTGCCTTCTATGGTGTTAGTGAATATTCATGAAAAGGAGGTAAACAAGGTTTTTGAGGTACCAGGTGTGGTTCGATATTTATTTGAGAACCAAAAACGAGCTGAGGTTTCCAATGAAGAGGTGTTGGCAATGAAATATTATTTAGAGAACACCTATCACTCAAATAAAAAAGAGTTAGCAGTAGGTGAAACGGTGAAAGTTCCATTGTTAGAAAAGGAAGCAATCGTGATCTCTGTGAAAGGAAAAAATTGTTTAGCTCAGTTAAAAAAACTAGGAGCTATTGTATCATTTCAACTGAATTAATCAGTTGTTTTTTTTGGTTATGAATTTCCATTACTGTGAGTAGTGATGGCGAAGCCGTAACTTAAAGTAGTATTTTCAGTTTAAATTAGCTGTAAAATAAAAAACGGACTACCGGTGGTAGTCGAGAAAAAAAGAACATAGATTTTAATATGAATATAGATAAAGTAAAAATTGCAGTGATTGGCCAAGGCTATGTTGGTCTTCCTTTAGCTATTGAGTTTGGAAAAAAATACCCAACCTTAGGGTTTGATATCAATGTTGGTAGAATTGATGAATTAAACAAAGGAGTTGATCATACCAATGAAGCTACATCAGAGCAATTAAGAAGTGCTAATCAGTTAACTTTTAGTGCAAACATTAATGACATTAAAGAGTGCAATATCTATATTGTAACAGTTCCAACCCCTATTGACGAATTCAAAACTCCAGACTTAAACCCATTAAGAGGTGCCTCTAAAATGCTTGGCGAGATCCTTAAAAAAGAAGATATTGTCATTTATGAGAGCACTGTATATCCAGGATGTACGGAAGAGGTATGTGTGCCTTTATTAGAGAAATCAAGTGGTTTAACTTTTAATACAGACTTTTATTGTGGGTATTCCCCAGAGAGAATTGTTCCAGGAGATAAGGTAAATACTTTAACGACTATCAAAAAAGTAACCTCGGGGTCAACTCCAGAAATTGCTAGCTTTGTGAACGATTTATACAGTTCAATTATTACCGCTGGTACTTTTAAAGCTGCAAGTATGAAGGTAGCTGAGGCAAGTAAAGCTATTGAAAACGCACAACGTGATGTAAACATATCTTTTGTAAATGAATTAGCCTTAATATTTGACAAGGTTGGTATCGATACCCAAGATGTATTGGATGCTGCAGGAACCAAATGGAATTTTCTAAAATACAAACCCGGTCTTGTTGGAGGACATTGTATCAGTGTAGATCCATATTACTTAGCATATAAAGCAGAAAATCTTGGCTATCATCCAGAAGTGATCCTAAGTGGTAGGCGTGTAAATGATAACATGAGCACATTTGTAGCCAATAAAATGATCAAAATGCTTATCAAAGCAGGTAAACAAATAATGGGCTCTAAAATTTTAATATTAGGAGTTACTTTTAAAGAAAACTGTCCAGATATTCGAAATTCAAAAGTAGCAGATGTGTATCATGAGTTAAAAGAGCTTGGTTTAGATGTTCATGCTTATGATTATGAAGCTAACCCAGCAGAAGTAAAAGTAGAGTATAGTATAAATCTTATAGATCAGATTACAGAAAAATATGACGGAATATTATTGGCTGTTTCGCATGATAAATTTTCAATGATAAACATAGATTCTTTAAAGAAAGATTCTAATAGTGTTGTTTATGATTTAAAAGGATTTCTACCAAGGAATCAAGTTAATTCAAGGTTATAAATTCAAAAATAAAAAAAGATGTTTAGAAATAAAACTTTATTAATTACAGGTGGAACAGGCTCCTTTGGTAACGCTGTTTTGAATCATTTTGTTAATTCAGATCTCAAAGAAATTAGAATATTTAGTAGAGATGAGAAGAAACAAGAAGACATGAGAATAGTTTTTAAAAATCCAAAAATAAATTTCTTCATAGGAGATGTTAGAGATTTTGAAAGTATTAATTCTGCTATGAACGGTGTTGATTATGTTTTTCACGCTGGCGCTTTAAAACAAGTTCCTTCTTGTGAATTTTTCCCTATGCAAGCTGTTAAAACTAATATTTTAGGAGCTGAAAATGTACTAGAAGCAGCTGCAAGAAATAATGTAAAAAAAGTAATTGTCTTAAGTACTGACAAGGCTGTTTACCCCATTAATACAATGGGCATGTCAAAAGCAATGATGGAAAAACTAGCAGTCTCGAAATCAAGAGATCCAAGGGTTCAGGCTAATGGTGGTGTTATTTGCGCTACTCGTTATGGAAATGTTATGTGTTCGAGGGGGTCTATAATTCCTTTATTTATTGATCAAATTAAATCAGGTAAACCTTTAACAATAACAAATTCTAAAATGACAAGGTTTATGATGTCATTAGAAGATTCTGTGCAATTAGTTTTATTTGCATTTAAGAATGCGAAGCCTGGTGATATTTTTGTTCAAAAATCACCAGCAGCTTCAATTGAAACATTAGCAATTGCATTAAAGGAATTGTTTAATGCTACTAATGAAATCCATATTATTGGTGCCAGGCATGGTGAGAAAATGTATGAATCTTTGTGTGGTAAAGAAGAAATGTCTAAAGCGGAGGATTTAGATAACTTTTATAGAGTTCCTGCAGATTTAAGGGATTTAAATTACACGAAATATTTAAAAGAAGATGGTCCAAGGTTGCAAGATGAAGAATATAACTCTGATAATACACACCGCCTTGATGTTGAGGAACTAAAAGATTTACTTTTAACACTAGATTATGTTAGAGAAGAGTTAGGTCTTGATAAAAAATAAAGTATGATTTCTATAGTAAAACCATATATACCACCCAAAGAGGTTTTAATGCCTGCTTTAGAAAAAACTATCTATTCCGGTTACATTGCTCAAGGGCAAAAAGTAGAGGATTTTGAATTTAAATTAGGTCAATATTTTGAAAATAATAATGTATTGACTGTTAACTCTGGAACATCTGCTCTTCATTTGTCTTTAATTCTTGCAAATGTTGGTCCTGGAGATGAGGTTATTTCAACAGCATTAACCGCAGAGCCAACAAATACTGCAATAGCCCAAACAGGAGCTAAGGTTATATGGGCAGACACAGAACCTTTTACAGGATTAATATGTCCCAAATCAGTAGAAAAACTAATAACAAATAAAACTAAAGCCATAATGATTGTTCATTATGCTGGTATGGTTGCAAATTTAAATGAATTTTATAGTATTAGAGAAAAGTATAATATTCCGATAATTGAAGATTGTGCGCATGCTTTTGGTGCTGAATATAAAAGAAAAAAGCTTGGTTACTATTCAGATTTTGCTATTTATTCTTTTCAAGCTATAAAGCATTTGACAACTATTGATGGAGGGGTATTAGTTTTGAAATTATCTTCTGACTATGAACGTGCAAAAAAACTCAGATGGTTTGGATTAGATAAAAATACACCAAGATTACAGAATGATATAACAGAAGGAGGTTTCAAATATCACATGAATGATGTGAACGCAACTTTTGGAATTGTTCAACTAAATTATCTTGAAGAAAATGTAAATAAATATATTGAAAATGGATTGTTCTTTGATAAAGAATTAAAAGATGTCGATGGAATAGAAATTATTAAATGTCATGACAATACAAAACCATCCTATTGGCTTTACACAGCTATTATTGATAGAAGGGATGATTTTATTGAATATATGAAAAGTAACGGTGTAATGTGCTCTCCTCTACATTTGAGAAATGATAGACATTCTATTTTTGAGGATGGGTTTCATTTAAACGGATTAGAATCTTTTTACTCACACTTTATTCATTGGGGTTGTGGTTGGTGGTTATCACAAGAAGATAGAATTAAAATAGTAGATTTAATAAAAAAAGGGTGGTAGTATGATTCCAATATTTAAACCTTATATGCCAGAGAATATTACTTCAGAAATTGGAGGTATACTTTATTCGGGCAGATTATCATTTGGAGAGAAAGGAAAAGAATTTGAAGAAAAATTAGCATCTTATATTGGAAATGATAAAGTACTAACAATAAGTTCTTATAATCAAGCTTTATTAATAGTTCTTTCAACCCTTGGTTTGAAACCAGGTGATGAAGTTATTGCCTCTCCAGTAAGTTGTTTAGCATCTAACCAACCTTTTGTTGTAAAAGGTTTAAAAGTTGTTTGGGGGGATATAAATCCACTTTCGGGGACTTTATTAGTAGATGATGTTAGGTCTAGAATAACATCTAAAACAAAAGCAATTTTTCATAATCACTATTGTGGTTATTTAGGAGAGATAGAGGCAATGAATGCTTTAGGCAAAGAATTTGGGATACCTGTAATTGATGATTGTATTGAAGCATTTGGCTCTGAGTTAAATGGTGAGAAAACTGGAAATTTAGGAACAGATATTACTGTTTTTTCATTTCAAACGGTTCGACTACCAAATACAATTGAAGGAGGAGCATTAGTTTTTAATAATCAAGAAATGTTTGAGAAAGCTAAAATGATACGTGATTATGGAATTGAAAGAGCTAATTTTAGAGATAGTTTGAATGAGATTAATCCTGATTGTGATATTAAATTGGAGGGTTATGGTGCATTAATGGGAGAGTTGAATTCATATATTGGATTAAAGCAGTTGGAAAATTTTGATTTCTTGATTAATAAACAAAGAGCTAATGCTATAATTTGGGCTAAACAAATACAAAAGAAAAAAGATATCAAATCAATAAGTCCTTTAGAAAATTCCTCACCTAATAGATGGGTGTATGGTGTCTTGGCTAAAAATAAGCTTGATACTATAAAAGAATATAGAGAAAAAGGTTTTTATGCAACAAGTGTTCATATTAATAATAATATTTATTCAATTTTTGGCAACAAAGATAATTTGAGTGGAGTAAATGATTTTATGAATCATTTTATTGCTCTGCCATGTGGTTGGTGGTTTAATCTAGAAAATAAATGATATGAGAGTAATTTTTTTAGCATATCGAAAATGGGCAATAGATGTTTTTAAAGCGATTAATAAAAATCCAAATTTAACCGAAATAATATTATGTGAAAACACAAAAGAAATAGAAAAACTTAATTTAAAGAGATTTAATCTTTTATTAACTTGTGGAACGAGTGATAAACTAGGAAAAGAAATTTTAGAAGAAATTGAAACTATTGGAGTTCATTGCGCTGAGCTTGATAGATATTCATATGGGACACCAATTCAAAATCAAATAATAGATGGTGTAAATTTCACTAAACATCGAATTTTTAAACTATCATACAATGAAAACTCTATCCGTTCCCATGCTCACGATCGTTTATTTTCACATGAGGTCGATCTAGATTTATCTGGTAATATTGATGATATATTCTCTCAAATGACTTCAACTAGTATCATTCTTTTTAATAAATATTTAAATGATATTCCTAATATAGTATGGAGTAAATGGCCAGAAGAAGAAATTATAAGAAAGAAAAGAGTACCTTCTGATAGTAAATTATTGAAAGAGCAAATCTACAATATGTCTACTAAAGAACTATACGATTTTTTTAGAAGTTTGGGAGACCCCTATCCTAATGGCTATATTGAAGATGAAGCAGGAAGTTTATATATTAATAAAGTTAGTTTTAAAAAAAAATAGTCATGAGAATTGCATTTGCTGCAAGTAGAAACCTTTCTATTGAAATCATTGAATGGATTTATGATAATAAAGCTAAATTTGATGTTCAATTGGTTGGAGGTGTTGCACCTAAATTTAAAGGTTGGTGGGACGACAAAGTTGCTGAAACTTATAAAAATTTGCTGATACCTACTTACTCTTCAATTGAAGAAATGATAGATGACTCTATACCTGAAATTGTTTTTTCTTTAAATTATTGGAAAATAATTTCACCCGAATATATTTCTAAAGTAGATAGGGGTATAATTAACATTCACCATTCCTACAAGCTTCGTTTTCGTGGTCGGTATTCAACAAGTTGGGCTATTATACATGCAAGAAAAGATAATAATTGGTCTCATGGGACTACATTACATTATGTTGATGCTAAATTAGATAATGGATCTATAATTGATTCTCAACGCTGTGAAATTAAAGAAAATGATACTGCTGAAATACTTTTTGAAAGAGTTGAAGAATTAGCTATAGATATGTTTAAAAATAATTTTAATAAAATATTAAGTGGTGAACAAAATTTTATTGATCCTGATCCTGAGTTTTTTTACTATGGAAAGGATAGTAATGAAAATTTACAAGTAAATTACAATAATCCTATTGAAGAAGTCTATGATTTTGTTAGAGCATGGTCTTTTAAGGATAGGCCTAAACCTTATTTTTTGTTTAATGGTAGAAAGATAATTCTAGATCTTAATCAACTAAATAGCTAATACAGTGATAAAAAAAAATATAATAGCAAATCTAACAGGTAAGTTTTGGAGTATGTTTTCAAGTTTTGTTTTCATACCACTTTATATAAAGTATTTAGGTTTTGAGAGCTATTCTATCATAAGTTTTACTTTAGTTTTAGTTGGATTAATGGCCTTTTTTGATGGTGGTTTGACTGCTACTTTGTCAAGAGAATTTGCAAGAAGTGATAATTCAATAAGTGATAAAAAAAATATACTTAATACTATTGAAACTAGTTATTTATTAGTTATAACTATAGTAATAATAAGCATATATGGTTTATCTGATTTTATAGCTTATTCATGGCTGAATTTAAAGGAATTTGATCCCTATAGAACTTCTTTTTTTATTAAAATTATAAGTTTTGGAATTGGTTTTGAAATGTTACTTCGTTTGTACATTGGAGGTTTGTTAGGGTTAGAATATCAGATGAAAGCAAATAAATTTCTTATAGCATGGGGAATAATAAGAAATGGTCTTGTAATTTTAATAATATTATATATTCCAACGCTAGAAGTATTTTTTATATGGCAAACCTTATCTACAATTATATTTGCTATTATTTTAAAATTTGTTTTAAATAAATCTTTATTGGGTGTTTGTGGCTTTTTTGAATTTAATTTTACTATCAAAAAAAGTGTTTTAAAAAAAATAATGAAATTTGCTGGTGGGATGTTTTTAATATCCTTAATCGCTAGTATCAATTCCCAGTTAGATAAAGTATTTATAAGTAAATTTCTATCTATAGAAACATTAGGCTATTATACCCTTGCAACATCTTTAGCAATGCTAATATTTGTTGTCATTGGTCCTGTTTCAATTGCATCCCTGCCAAGATTTACATCAATGGTTTCAAAAAGTAAAAATCACGAGGCTGAGCTATTATTTAAAAAGATTAACACATTTATTTCTATTTTCGCATTTTCTGTTATGGCTAATATGTGCTTTTTTTCAGAAGAATTAATCTGGATTTGGACTGGAGATAAATATTTAGCTTTGGAAACTTCTACTTACTTACCAATTATAGCAGTAGGATTTACAATGTTATCATTACAAATACTTCCATTTAATATTGCAGTAGCTAATGGTCACACTAAAACTAATAATTTAATGGGTATTATTAGTTTGTTTTTTACAATTCCTGGTTATTGGATTTCTGTTAAGTACTTTGGTGCAATTGGCTTAGCAACAGTCTTTTGTGTACTTATGATTTTGCAAACATTGATTTTCATTTATTTAATTAAGTTTAAATTTCTCAAAAATTTAAACCTAAAGACATTATATATTAATCAATTCATTTTACCACTAATTATTTCGTTAATAATTTCATTTATATTTTACTCATTATCATCAAATGTTGTTGTAAATAAGTTATTGACTTTAATATTTATTGGATTTTCATTATTTACCTCACTCGGGTTATCTATGTTGATAATAATACCTAAAGAAGAGTTGAAAAGAGATGTTACTAAATTGTTAAAAGATGATTAGAGATACTAAACTTAAGCCATTATTAAGTATTGTAATACCCACAAAAGACAGAAATGTATACTTATTTAAACTAATTGAATATTTTTTAAAATCAATTGTTTCTGATCAAATTGAATTTATAATTCAAGATAATACAAAAGATAATTCTGATATTCTGAAGTTTTTAGAAAATAGGAATGATCCAAGAATAAAATATTTTCATAATTCTATTTGGTTATCTATACCTGAAAACTGTGACATAGGAATATCTAACAGCTCTGGAGAGTTTGTAACTCTAATAGGTGATGATGATGGTTTTTTACCTTGGATCGTTGATGTATGCAATTGGATGCGAGATAATAATATTGAAGCTGTTATGACAAATAAACCACACTATGTTTGGTCTGACATAACTGGAAATATTTGGGGAAAAGAGTCTATAGGAACTTTAGCATATTCCAATTTTACTAAAAAAATTCATAATATTAATATTCTAAAAGAGCAAAATTTTATTTTGGATAGGGCAGCGAGCTCTTTAGGTCATACCCCAAGAGTTTATCAATCAATTGTCTCTAGAAAAAAAATGAACGAGTTGAAAAATATTTCAGGATCTTTTTTTCCTGGACCTAGTCCAGATATGGCCAATGCAGTAGGCTTGCTAAAAGTTATAAAAAAAGCAGTCTATATTGATTTTCCAATCATAATTACTGGGAACGGCTTCAAAAGTACAGGAGGTGAGGGAATTAGAAAAAAACATCACGGTAAAATAGAAGACAAAAGCTTTTTGCCTAAAAATACAGCTCAGAATTGGGAAAAAAAAATACCTTTTTACTGGTCAGGAATAACCATATATGCTGAGTCAGCATTAAAAGCTTTTCTCCATTCTGGTAATGAAAAATTGGCAGAAAAGTTCAACTTTAATTATTTATATGCATATTGCCTTGTTTTTGAGAATAATTACATTCATGAGAATATAAGAATAATAAAACATGAGATACGAATAAATTTTAGTTCTTTCTTTCTTATTAGTTTCTATTTTTTTAAAATATTTTTTTTTAGAGGTTTTGTTTTTCTAAAAAATATTTTTTCTAAAAAATTAAAGCTAACTAATTTGAATATCGAGAATTTTGACACAATTAACCAAGCAAGTGACTTTTTGATAAAAGAATTTAAAAATAAAAACAAACCATGGGAATAAGTATAATAAATAATTAAACAATGATTCTATACAAGCAGTATTATTTTAATGAAATTTTATTAATCAATAATTAGGAATGTTTATTAAATTTAAGAATTTTCTTCTTTCTAACCTCTTGTTGAGTCAGACACTTTTTTTCTCAATATTTGCTATATTAGGTCTTACATATAAAGGTAGTGGAGAAAGTAGTCTGTATTCTCAATATTTGGTATTATCTTCATTTTTTATTTATATATTATTTTTTAGAGAAATCTTAATTAAGAGAGTAATAAATGTACCTATTATCCTTGTATTGGGCTTTTCGATATTTTTGATTTTTTTTATTCTATTCGCGCCTTCACATAATTTTGTAAAATCTCAAACCAATCTTTTTTTTGTGCTATCCTTACCCTCGGCTTTTGTGGGATATATTATGGCAAGAACGAAACAGTTACTTTTTTTAAAAAAAAGTTTTATTTTCCTTTCCTTAATTGTTTTCGTTGCTGTTTTAAGAATATTGCCAAAATTATTCAGTTCGTCTGTAATTGATTTAATGGATGTTTTTGGGGGAGGCCAATATCAAGCCTTTTCTTATTTTTGCGCTTTTTCATTTTTAACAATTTTTCACCAGTTAATCAATAAATCCTACTCAAAAAATATAATATTTTTATTTTATGTTGTAGTTATTTTAGTCCTTTTTTTGGGAGTATTTTTATCCGGAGGAAGGGGAGGTTTGTTAGTTGTATTATTAGGAACAATAACTTTAACTGTAAAGAAAAAAGGTTTTTTAAAGTTTGTAAAGTATTCCTTATTTCTCTCTGTTTTTTTGTATTTATTTTATCTTTTTTCATCAGAATCAAATTTTTTATTTTCTGATAGATTCGTTGAAAGTTTTGAAAGATTGTTTTCATTTTTATCCTCAGATGGTATTGATATGGATGGATCATCAAATAGAGATCAGTTTTATGGCACAGCATTATCTATGATCAAGAAAAACCTAATTATTGGCTATGGTTTTTTTGGGTTAGTTAGTTCTTTAGGAGATTATTATCCTCACAATATTTTTTTAGAAGTGTTTTTGCAAGGGGGACTGCTTTTTTTTATTTTTTTTATTTTTTTTGGATTTAGTTTTTTCTACAAATTATCTAAATTAATTAAACTAAAAAAAGATGAAGATTTTATTCTTATCCCTACTGTTTATTCCCTAACTATATTAATGTTTTCAAGCAGTTATTTAATCGAGCCTTTTTTTTGGTTCTCTTTTACATATGTTTTCTCTTATCCATATAATTTATTAAGGAAATGAAAATTTTAATATTAACTTCAGAATACCCAAATCCTAAAAGTAACTATGATACTCCTGTAGTTCATTACTACGCAAAAGAATGGTTAGAGCAAGGGCACGAGATTAAAGTAGTACATTATAGATCTGTTTTTCCTAAGCCTTTTTATTTTATTGCTAATATCTTTAATAAAACACTGAAAAAAATATTTAAAACTGATTTTATTCCAAATGTTAGATTGAGTAGAAGTTTAGAATACACACACGAAGGTATTAAAGTTAAGAGCCAGCCAATTTTTAAAATATTTCCTCATTTTAAGTTTTTTAATTCAACAATTGCATACCATGCTAAAATTCTTTACAATGACAATTTAAATAATAATTTTAAACCTGATAGAATCATTGCTCATTTTGTTAACCCCCAATTACCATTAATTAGTGAATTAAAAAAATATTATCCTTTTGTTAAATCATCATTAGTTGTCCATGAAAATCCAAAAGTTATTTTTGATTTATACAAAGAAAAATCATATGCCTTATTAAATAATTTAAATACTATTGGTTTTCGTTTCAATGAAATGAGAAATAAATTTATAAATTTATTTGGCGAGAATTATAATATGTTTATATGCCCTTCGGGTATTCCTGAGAATTATATTTTAAAAAATGTACCTAAAAGTAAGTTTAAATCAGATAAAATATCAATTTGTTTTGTTGGTATGCTTATTCCCTTAAAAAATGTAGATATTTTGTTAAATGCTTTATCTCTAGCTTTTCCTAATCGTAATTTTAGTCTTGATATTGTAGGAGAAGGGATGTTAAAGAATGAAATTTCACGTAAAATTATTGAGTTAGATCTTTCCGGATGTGTAAATATGTTAGGTAAGTTATCTAGAGAAGAAGTCCAAAATAAAATGAATAATACGGATGTTTTTGTAATGGTTAGTAGTCCCGAAGCTTTTGGACTAGTTTATCTAGAAGCTATGAGTAAGGGTTGTATTACAATAGGAACAGTAGGTCAAGGAATTGATGGAATCATCGAAAATGGAAAAAATGGATTCCTGTGTAAGGCAAGGAATGTTGAATCTTTAAAGAGTGTAATTACAGAGGTAAATAATTTATCATATACTAAAAAAATCCAACTAGCAACTAATTCAATTAATACCGCGGCTTCTTATACAAATAAAAAAGTAGCTTTAGAATATTTAAAGAAAATTGATTTAAAATAATTAAATTAAATTCAAAATTGTTTGTAGATATACAGATTAGTCAATTTATCATTAATAATTAAATAATAAAAAAAATAAAAATGAATTTAAAAGCTAGTAAAATTATTTCTTTACCTAAAATTTTTGACTTTAGAGGGAATTTAAGTTTCTTTGAAAATAGTAATCAAATCCCTTTTGATATAAAAAGAACATATTGGATTTATGACGTGCCTGGAGGAGAAATAAGGGGCGGTCATGCTTTTAAAGAATCGCAAGAATTTATTATAGCTCTTTCAGGTAGTTTTGATGTTGTTATAGATAATGGTGAAAATGAAATGAAATATAGTTTGAATAGGTCTTATTTCGGAGTATATGTACCAAATTTGCTATGGAGAAAGCTTGAAAATTTCTCCACAAACACCTTGGCTCTGATTGTTTCATCAATATCATATGATGAAACAGATTATGTAAGAGATTATGGAGAATTCAAAATATTAAGAAATGAAGCAAAAAAATAATACAATATTTGACTGTTCTGTGATTGATGTTTCTAAAATACAGAATGATGCGGGGAATATTACCGTTGTAGAAAATGGGAAAAACATCCCATTTGATGTGAAAAGAATATATTATTTGTATGATATCCCTGGAGGAGAAAAGCGAGGAGGGCATGCACACTATGAATTAGAACAATATATAATTGCTGCCAGTGGAAGTTTTGTTGTGATTTTAGACGATGGTAAAAACACCAAAACTGTTACTTTAAATAGACCTAATATAGCGCTTCATATTGTTCCTGGATTGTGGCGTCAACTTGATGACTTTTCCTCAGGTTCTATAAGTTTGGTTTTGGCATCTCACATTTATGAAGAAGGAGATTATATTAGAGATTACAATGAATTTTTAAATTTTAAAAAATGATACATCCAAAGTCAGATTGTTTATCAAAAAATATTGGAGAAAAGACAAATATATGGCAAAATGTAGTAGTACTTCCTAATGCTGTTATTGGCAATAATTGTAACATTTGCGCAAATTCGTTAATAGAAAATAATGTTCTGATTGGAAATAATGTAACTGTCAAGTGTGGTGTTTTTTTATGGGATGGAATTACTATTGAAGACAATGTTCAAATAGGTCCTAATGTTACTTTTACAAATGATAAGTATCCTAGAGCTAAAGCTAACTTTGAAATTCAAAAAATATTAATAAAAAAAAACGCATCAATTGGTGCGGGGTCAATAATTTTAGGGGGTATTACAATCGGTGAAAACTCAATGATAGGTGCTGGTAGTTTGGTAACAAAAAGTGTTCCTTCAAATGAGTTATGGTTTGGTTCTCCAGCAAAATTTATAAGAAATATATGATACCATTTTTAGATTTAAAAAATATTAATAAAAAATATTCTGTTGAAATTGAAGCAGCAGTTAAGAGAGTATTAAATTCAGGTTGGTATATCAATGGCCAAGAAAAAGAAAGATTCGAAAAAAACTACGCAAATTTTATTGGTTCTACTTATTCAATAGGAGTTGCTAATGGTTTAGATGCATTACGCATTATTATTAGAGCATATATTGAATTAGGTGTATTCAAAAAAGGAGATGAAATATTAGTTCCAGCAAATACTTTTATAGCATCGATTATCGCAATTACAGATAATGGGCTAATCCCTGTATTAATTGAAGCAAATAAAGATTCATTACAAATAGATGAAAATGAAATTGAGAAATCGATAAACTCTAAGACTAAAGCTATAATGCTTGTTCATCTTTATGGTCAGAGTTCTTTTACAAAAAAAATCATCAATTTATCTAATAAATTTAATTTAAAGATTATAGAGGATAATGCTCAAGCACATGGATGTAAATTTGAAGGTAAGATAACTGGTTCTATTGGAGATGCAGCTGCTCATAGTTTTTATCCTGGAAAAAACCTTGGAGCGTTTGGTGATGCTGGTGCCATAACAACTAATGACCACAAGTTAGCTATTACAATTCGAACTTTAGCAAATTATGGTTCCAGAATTAAGTATATAAGTGAATATACTGGTTACAATAGTAGACTAGATGAAATTCAAGCTGCAATTTTAGATGTTAAACTTAAATATTTAGATATTGAATTGGAAAAAAGAAAGAAAATTGCAGATTTATATTTAAAAACAATAACAAACCCCCACATAAAACTGCCAATAGTAAATGATAGGGATTCTCATGTATTTCATTTGTTTCCTATTTTAACAGAAAAAAGAGATGATTTACAAAGTTATCTTAAAGAGAATGGAATTCAGACATTAATCCATTATCCAATACCTCCTCATAAACAAGAATGTTATAAAGAAATGAATCATTTATCTTTTCCGATAACAGAAGAAATTCATAATAATGAACTTAGTTTGCCGATTGGTCCAGAAATATTATTAGAAGAGGTGGTTTTTATCTCTGACACAATAAATAAATGGAATCCGTAATTTATATAATCATGAAAAATCAAAAAATTGTTATCATTGATTATGGAATGGGAAATATAGGTTCAATTCAAAATATGTTAAAATATTTAGGAGCTGATTCAATTGTCACATCAGATAAAAAAGAAATAAAGAATGCAGACAAATTAATATTGCCCGGGGTTGGTCATTTTAAATCTGCTATGGATAATATAAATAAACTTAACATTTCAGAGTTATTAAGGGCGCAAGTTTTAGAAGAGAAAAAACCTATATTAGGAATTTGTTTAGGTATGCAATTGATGTGCAGCCACAGTGAAGAAGGAGATGTTTCAGGGTTATCTCTTATAGATGCAAAAGTAAAAAAGTTTAATTTTTTAAATAATGAGGAATTAAAAGTTCCTCATATGGGATGGAATAAAGTTAAATTATTAAATAATCAATCTCAGATATTTAAAAAGTCATTAGAGGGGTCACGCTTTTATTTTGTGCATTCATATTATGTTAAATGTAACAATAGTTCTGATGTATTAACCAAAACTGATTATGGTTTAAATTTTGATTCATCTTTCGAGAATGGAAATATATTCGGTGTTCAGTTTCATCCTGAAAAGAGTCATAGTTATGGGATAAACTTATTTGAAAATTTTTTAAAAATTTAATAATGCAATTTACTAGAGTTATACCTGTTTTATTACTAAAAAATAATGGCCTTGTAAAAACTGTTAAGTTCAAAAATTCTAAGTATATAGGAGATCCTATTAATGCTATGAAAATCTTTAATACAAAAGAGGTGGATGAATTAGTGATTTTAGATATTATGGCGACAAAAAAAAAAAAAAGAGCCAGATTATAAATTTATTAAAGAAATTGTTTCGGAAGCATTTATGCCCATTGGATATGGTGGTGGAGTTAGTAAATTAGATCATATTCGTAAACTATTTAAATTAGGAGTAGATAAAGTAATTATAAATTCAGCAGCTATTTTAGATTCAGATTTAATTAAAAAAGCTTCAGAAATTTATGGAAATCAAAGTATTATTGTTTCATTAGATGTTAAAAAAGATATATGGGGCCAATATAAATTATACTCTCATTCAAACAATAAAAAAATTAAACTTGATTTGTTTCAATTTATAAAGAAAATAGAGAGTCTTGGAGCTGGAGAAATCATTGTTAATTCTGTTGATAACGATGGTGTTATGAATGGATATGACACTAATTTAATTGATTTAGTTGCTGAAAGTGTTAAAGTTCCTGTTATTGCTCTTGGTGGAGCTGGAAGTATTAAAGATTTCAAAAGCGCTGTGATACACGGTGCGTCAGCAGTGGCAGCAGGTTCTCTTTTTGTTTATCAAGGTATTCATAGAGGAGTTCTTATCAGTTATATCAAGAGTGAATTATTAATGAAAGAAATATTAAAAAAATAAAATGAATAATACAACTAATATGTGCAGCCGTTGTGTAATGGATTCAACAGCTAAAGAAATATCATTTGATGATAATGGAGAATGCAACTTTTGTAAACATTATGATACTGTTGAAAAATCAGAGGTATTCTCAGATAAAGCGGGTCAAGAGAAACTTGATTTATTGGTTAGTGAAATAAAGAAAAAAGGTAAGAATAAAAAATACGATGTTTTAATAGGACTTAGTGGTGGAGTAGATAGTTCTTATGTGGCCTATTTATTGAAAAAGAAATACAATCTTCGTGCTTTAGCTGTTCATTTAGACAATGGTTGGAATACTGAACTTGCAGTTGCTAACGTTGAAGAAGTTATAAAGAGATTAGATATAGATTTAATTACGAATGTATTAGATTGGGAAGAGTTTAGAGATATTCAAAGTTCATTTCTAAAATCTTCCATTTCTAATATTGAGATTCCTACTGATCATGCTATTTGGGCTACATTATTAAAAACAGCAGGTAAACATGGTATTTCTTATGTAGTCGCTGGAAATAATGTGGTTACAGAAGCTATTATGCCAGAATCATGGCTCTATGGTTCTAAGGATTCTAAATTAATTAGATCAATACATAAAAAATTCGGAAAAATAAAAATGAAAACCTACCCCTATTTGACAACATTTGATTTCTTTAAATTTTTAATATTGAGAAATATTAGATGGGTTCCTATTTTGAATTATATTCCCTTCGTAAAAGAAGAAGCAAAGCAATTATTAATTGATGAGTTAGGCTGGAGAGATTATGGAGGTAAACATTACGAAAATATTTTCACTAGATTTTTTCACGCATATTATTTGCCAGAAAAATTTGGCTATGATTTAAGGAAATGCTATTTGTCTGCTTTAGTTTGTTCAGGACAAATGAATAGAGAAGAAGCAATAAAAGAACTTGAGAGTCCTCCTGCTAGCAAAAAAGTATTAAATGAAGACAAAGATTATGTAATGAAAAAACTCGGATTAACAAATGATGAATTTGATAGTATAATATCTAATCTAAATAAAGAATATACAGATTTTCCTAATAACGAATCTTTATGGCAAAAGTTTGATTGGTTTGTTAAAATAGCAAGAAAAAGAATTACTCGTGTAGGATAAATATTATGAAAAAGAGAGTTTGGTTAATTAATCAGTATGCAATGCCTCCGAAGTACGAAGTTCGTATTCAAACTTTAAAAAGAGCACAGTACCTTATTGAACTTGGTCATGATGTTACTATTATTTCAGGAAGTTATTTGCATAATACCTCAAGGAATTTAATCACAGATAATAAAAAATTTATAAGAGAAGAATATGATGGTATTAAATTTATTCATATTAAAACAAATAGCTACGAAGGTAACTCTATAAAACGTTTTTATAATTTAATTTTATTTGCTTTTCGATTATTCTTTTTGTCTAAAAAATTTGATAAACCAGATGTAATATCTCAATTAGCAACAGTTCCATTTGGAAATATTATTTATTATATTGCAAAAAGAGTTAATGCGAAGTATATTGTGGATGTTGTAGATCTTTGGCCCGAATCATTTGTTGCTTTTGGTCTAATTTCAAAGAAGAATCCTTTAATTAAAATCGCTTATAAAGCTGAGAAGTGGTTGTATCAAAAAGCTGATGAAATTGTTTTTTCTATGGAAGGTGGAAAAGATTATATTATAGAAAAAGGTTGGGATTTAGAATCAGGAGGGAAAATAGACCTAAAAAAAGTACATTATATAAATAATGGTGTTGATTTAAAAGATTTTGATTTAAACAAGAGTCTATTCAAAATTAGTGATGTAGATCTAGAAAATAATAATATTTTTAATATTATATATATGGGATCTATTCGATTAGCCAATAACTTAAAGCAGTTAATCGATGCCGCGAAAGCTTTAAAAAATGAAAGTAACATTCAATTTTTGATTTATGGTGACGGTGAGGATAGAGTTTTTTTAGAAAATTATTGTAAGACCAATGGTCTTACAAATGTTAAGTTTAAACAAAAATGGGTTGAATTAAAATATGTTCCATACATATTATCAAGAAGCTCTCTTAATATTTTAAATTATATGCCTAACCCTATTGCAAGATTTGGAGGGAGCCAAAGTAAATCGTTTCAATATATGGCAAGCGGTAAACCTATTTGTGCAAATATTAAATTTGGATATTGCCCGATAACTAAAAATAATCTGGGTTTAGCTAAAGACTTCAATGACCCTGAAGAATATTCTAAAGCTATATTATCATTTGTCAAAATGAATCCTAAAGAATATGATACTATCTGTTTTAATGCTCGTAAAACAGCTGAAAATTACGATTATAAACGACTAACACTTAAGTTTGAAAAATTACTGTAATTGATTGAAAAACATTTTAGTAAATGATAAAATATATAAAATCAAGAATAGATCAATCGGATCAGATTGCAAATATTCATTTAAAATCTTTCCCAAATTTTTTTCTCACAACCCTAGGCTATTCATTTCTTAAAACCTATTACAAAAGTTGTTCGAAAAGTAAAGAAGCTATTTCCATATGTGCCTTCGACAATGAAACAAAAAAAATAGTAGGATTTGCTGTTGGATGTCTAAATTCAAGAGGATTTAATAAAAGATTAATTTATTCAAATCTAGGGGCCTACTTATATCAAACTTTAATATTATTATTTACGAAACCACTCGCTCTAATTAGGTTATTTAAAAACTTAGGAAAAGGAAATGTTTTAAGTGATAAAGGTAATTATGCAGAACTGCTTTCTATTGGGGTGTCACCTGATCAAAGTGGATTAGGAATCGGGCAAAATTTATTAACTAAATTTGAAAATAAAGTTATAAAAAAAGGTGTGAATACAATAACCTTAACAACGGACTTAGATTCTAACGATAATGTTTTAAAATTTTACAAAAAATCTGGTTACAAAGTTTATTATGATTTCGTAACCTTTCCCAATAGAAACATGCTTAAATTAATAAAAAAATTATAAAATGAAGATACCATTTTGCCTTCCATTAATAGATAAAGCTGTAAATCAAGAAGTTCTGTCTTGTTTAAATGAAACTGGTTGGCTCACAACTGGTCCTAAAGTGAAATTGTTAGAAGATCAAATAACTGAATTATGTCAAACGAGTTCAACGATATGTGTAAATTCATGGACCTCTGGGATGCTCCTTTTAATTAGGTGGTTAGATCTGGACGAAGATGATGAGATTATTGTGCCTACATATACATATGCAGCCTCAGCATTTTCGGTAATTAACTCTCGTGTTAAATGTGTCTTTGTTGATGTTAATAGTGATTTTACAATCAATATTGATGAAGTTGAAAAAGCCATCACTAAAAATACAAAAGCAATTATGCCTGTTGATTTAGGAGGCCTTCCTATTGATTATATTGCACTTAACACACTTCTAAATAAAGAAAGTGTTAGAGGTAAATTTAATCCAAAAACAGATTTTCAAAGAAAAATAGGTAGACCTATCGTCATTTCAGACGCTGCACATTCAATTGGATCTTTAATAGATGGTCTTCCAACGCCATTATTTTCAGATTTCAGTGTATTTTCTTTTCATTCAGTCAAGAATATTACAACAGGTGAAGGTGGTGCGATTACCTTTAAAATCTTCGATGAAGTTCAAGATGGATTAATACTTAAAGAATTAAGATTATTATCGTTAAATGGTCAAAATAAAACTGCCTTTGAAAAAAATTCTATAGGAGGCTGGAAATATGATATTACAACCAATGGATTAAAAGTAAATATGCCAGATATTAACGCTGCAATTGGATTGGCACAGATAAAAAAATATAAAAACATTTTGTTACCAGAAAGAGAACAAATATTTTTAAAATATAATTCAGTTTTATCTCAATATTCATGGGCAATATTACCAACCTTTACTGTTAAAAACAGAAAATCCTCCTGTCATTTATATCAATTAAGAATTGAAGGTTTTGAAGAACAGCAAAGAGATGAATTGATAAGTAGATTAGCTTCTTTAGATATAGGTGTTAATGTTCATTATATTCCACTTCCAATGCTATCTTATTTTAAAAATATTGGATTAGATATAAAAGATTTCCCATCATCTTATAACCTTTATAAGAATGAGATTTCTTTGCCAATATATAATGATCTTTCCATAGAAAACGTTGAATACGTATGTGAAAAATTAATTGAAATTGTTAATGAAATAATCAAATAAATGAATATAAGTAAACTACTTTCTACTAGGGTTCGTAATATTAAAATAAATCCTTTTTTTGAGGATTTAACAGCACAAAAGAACTTTTTATATTCTCAAATTAATGATAAAAAAATTCTTGTAATTGGAGGCGCAGGCACTATTGGCTCCAGCTATATTAAACAAATTTTAAAATATAAACCTTCAAAAATTACCGTAGTAGATATTAATGAAAATGGTTTAACTGAATTAACTAGAGATCTTCGAAGTTCTAACTTATTGGATTATAACCCTGCATACATAACCTATCCAGTGAATTTACTAAGTGATACTTTTGATAAAATATTTAATTCAGATACTTGGGATGTTGTATCAAATTTTTCAGCCCATAAACATGTACGTTCAGAAAAGGATAAAATTTCTGTGGAAGCTCTAATTAAAAACAATGTTTTTGGGGCCATCAAACTTTTAAATTTGTGCGAAGAAAATCATCCAAAATATTTCTTTAGTGTTTCTACAGATAAAGCCGCCAATCCTGTAAATATTATGGGGGCTTCAAAAAGCTTGATGGAAAAATTGATTCTTTCAAAGAAAAATAATTTTAGAGTTTCAACTGCTCGATTTGCCAATGTTGCTTTTTCTAATGGAAGTTTGTTAGATGGGTTTATTTATAGATTGAATAAAAAACAACCTTTAAGTTGTCCGTCAGATATCAAACGTTTTTTTGTGACTCCAGAACAATCCGGACAAATATGTTTATTGGCTACATTTTTAGGTGACTCAGGAAATATTTTCTTCCCGAAATTAGATTTTCATAAAGATCAAATTTATTTTAAGGACATCGCTTTAGATTTTTTAAAAGAAGAAAGGCTCGAACCAATATATATGAATTCAGAAAAAGAAGCGAAAGAGTATGATATTGATAGTAATTTAAGGAAGTATCCTATTTACTTTTTCAATACAGATACGTCCGGTGAAAAAACATATGAGGAGTTCTACACGGAAGAAGAGGATTATAATATAAAAAAATATGATTCACTTGGATTTATTAATACACCAAAAGTTCAAATATCATTTGAAGAGGTCGAAGCTAGTTTTGACTCTATTTTTAGTAATTCAAAATCAGAAAAATTAGATATAATCAAAGTTATTAAAAAGTATGTTCCAGATTTTATGCATATAGAAACTGGTAAACATCTAGACCAAAAAATGTAAATTATGCCAAGAATTATTGATGTATTATTATCACTTTTAGCACTTTTAGCCTTATTGCCGCTCTTTATACCAATAGTTGTTATACTCCTTTTAACAGGGGAGCATAAGGTGTTTTATTTGCAAACTAGAGTAGGTTATAAGAATAAGGATTTTAAAATAATAAAATTTGCAACTATGCTCTCAAATAGTTCAAATATGGGGTCTGGGAGTTTAACCCTGAAAAATGATCCAAGAGTTTTACCTTTTGGTTCCTTTTTGCGAAAGACTAAAATAAATGAATTACCTCAAATACTAAATATTATAATTGGGGATTTATCTATAGTTGGTCCTAGGCCTCAGATGCAAGTTGATTTTGAAAAGTACTCTGTAGAGGTTCAAAAAAATATATATAACGTAAGGCCTGGTTTAACGGGTATTGGTTCCATTATTTTTAGAGATGAAGAGTCTTTGATTTCAGTTGCATCTGAAAATGAAAACCCTCATGATTTTTATAAAAGAGTGATTGCTCCATATAAAGGTGAGGTTGAAATGTGGTATCAAGAAAATCGTAATCTAATTTTAGATTTTCAATTAATCTTCATGACGGCTTGGGTTATAATTTCTCCAGAAACAAGACTTTATGAAAAGTGGTTTAAAGATTTGCCCGTTAGATCATTTTAAAAAACAAATATTATTGCATAATCTATGTGTTTTAAAAACAAGAAATAATAGGAATACGTTAATTTTTTAGTAACTTAAATTTTAAGTAAAAATTATGAAAGGAATTATATTAGCAGGAGGAAGTGGCACTCGATTGTATCCAATTACAAAAGGGGTTTCTAAACAATTACTTAATGTATATGATAAACCAATGATATATTATCCTTTATCGGTTTTATTACATGCAGGTATAAAGGAAATTTTAATTATTTCTACACCGGAAGATTTGCCCAATTTTGAAAAGTTACTTGGTGATGGACAAGAAATAGGGTTATATTTAAGTTATGCAGCACAACCAAGTCCAGATGGCTTGGCACAAGCTTTTATTATTGGAGAAGAGTTTATTGGAACTGATGATGTATGTTTGGTACTAGGTGATAATGTCTTTCATGGTGTGGGTTTTATTGAGATGTTAAAAAAGGCTGTTAAAAACTCAAAAAATAAAAAAAGAGGAACTGTTTTCGGTTATCATGTCAACGAACCCGAGAGATTTGGAATTGTTGAGTTTGATGAAAGTAATAAGGTTATTTCTATTGAAGAAAAGCCTGTTGAACCTAAAAGTAATTTTGCAGTTATTGGTCTTTATTTTTACCCTAATTCAGTCGTTAATATAGCTAAAAATATTACTCCCAGTAAACGTGGTGAGTTAGAAATAACGTCTGTTAATCAAACTTATCTTAGAAATAATAGCTTAGATGTTCAGTTATTAGGCAGGGGTTTTACTTGGCTAGATACAGGTACGCACGAATCATTATTAGAGGCCTCAAATTTAGTTCATGCATTGGAAAAACAACAAGGTCAAAAAATTGCTTGCCTAGAAGAAATCGCTTTTCAAATGAAATACATAAATGCTAAACAATTAAAGAAATTAGCAGAGCCTTTACAAAAAAACGGTTATGGTCAATATCTTTTAAAATTAGCAAAAGAGTAAAATGAAGTTTATTAAAACAGAAATATCAGATGTTTATATTATAGAGCCCTCAGTTTTTGGAGACAATAGAGGATACTTTTTAGAAAGTTACTCTAAAAAAAAGTTTGAGGAAGCTTTTGGGAAAATATCATTTGTGCAAGACAATGAATCGAAATCTTCTAGAGGGGTGTTGAGAGGCTTGCATTTTCAAAAACCTCCTTTTGCTCAAGCTAAATTAGTTAGATGTATAGAAGGTAAAGTGTTGGATGTTGCAGTAGACATTCGAGAAGGATCTGACACCTATGGACAACATGTTGCCTTTGAACTCACAGGAGAGGACAAAAAACAAGTATTCATTCCTCGAGGATTTGCTCATGGTTTTCTAGTATTAAGCGAATCCGCTATTTTTGGCTATAAAGTTGACAATAGCTATGCGCCAGCATATGATGAAGGAATTTGTTGGGATGATCCAACACTAAACATCCAATGGGGAGTGAATGAAAGTGAAGTGTTGGTTTCAGAGAAAGATGCAAAACTTCCATTTTTTTCAGAATTTGAAACCCCATTTACAACATAACATATGAAGTTGTTAATCACAGGGTCGAACGGTCAATTGGGGTCTGAAATCAAAGACTTAGCCTCTGAATATGAAAACTTGGAATGTGTCTTTAAAGACCTTCCTGAATTGGATATCTGTGATACAGAGACGTTAACTACTATCATTTCAGATCAACATATCAATGCAGTGATTAATTGTGCGGCGTATACTGCGGTTGATAAGGCTGAAGAAGATTTAGTAACTGCAAGTAAAGTGAATGCAAAAGGGGTTTTAAATTTGGTCAATGCCTTAAAAAAAGTAGATGGGAAGTTAATCCACATATCTACAGATTATGTGTTTGATGGAAACCATTCACAGCCCTACAAAGAATCAGATCCAGTAAGCCCAATTGGAGTGTATGGAGAGACCAAAAGAGCAGGTGAGTTGGCAGTTCTTAGTAGTAGTATTGATGCCATAGTGATTAGAACCTCTTGGTTGTATTCAGCATACGGGAATAATTTTGTAAAAACAATGTTGCGTTTAGGAAATGACAAAAAATCTATACAGGTTGTTTCTGATCAGAAGGGAACTCCTACCTTTGCCAAAGATTTGGCTAAAACATGTTTGGATATTTTAAGTAACACAGGTTCAACGAGTATAAGTAAGAAAGGAAAAATTTATCATTACTCTAATGAAGGAGTTACTTCTTGGTATGATTTTGCAAAGGCTATCATGGAGTTGGGGTCAATTGACTGCAAAGTAAGGCCAATAAAAACAAAAGATTATCCGACTCCAGCAAAAAGACCTCATTTTTCGGTTCTAAACAAAACCAAAATAAAGAAAGATTTTAATATTGAAATTCCCTATTGGAGAGATTCGTTAGATAAATGTGTTGAGAAATTAAAATCGAATTAAATTAAAAATTACTATGAAAAATATTTTAATAACAGGAGGAGCTGGATTTATTGGTTCGCATGTAGTTCGACTATTTTTAAATAAATACCCAGATTATAACATATACAATCTTGATAAATTAACCTATGCAGGAAATTTAGAAAACTTAAGAGATGTTGAACATTATAAAAATTATCATTTTCTCAAAAAAGATATCTGTGATTTTGAAAGAATGAAAGTGCTATTTAAAGAATATAGAATTACAGATGTAATTCACTTGGCAGCAGAATCTCATGTAGATCGGTCTATTAAAGATCCGTTCTCGTTTGCTCAGACCAACGTAATGGGTACACTCAGTTTATTACAAGCTGCAAAAGAAGCTTGGGGTAGCAATTATACTGACAAATTATTTTATCATGTGTCTACAGACGAAGTGTATGGATCTCTAGGAGAGGAAGGGTTTTTTACTGAAGAAACCGCTTATGATCCTCATTCTCCCTATTCGGCATCCAAGGCATCTTCAGATCATTTTGTAAGAGCATTTGCAGACACTTATGGATTACCTGTTGTGATTTCTAATTGTTCCAATAACTATGGTTCGTATCAGTTTCCTGAGAAATTGATTCCGCTATTTATCAATAATATTGTCAATAATAAACCACTACCTGTGTATGGAAAAGGAGAAAATGTACGTGATTGGTTGTTTGTAGATGATCATGCTAGAGCGATTGATGTGATATTTCACGATGGTAAATTAAGAGAAACCTATAATATAGGTGGTTTTAATGAATGGAAAAACATTGACTTGATTAAAGTGATGATTAAAACTGTGGATCGATTGCTTGGAAGGGAAGAAGGAGCTTCTGACAAACTCATTACCTTTGTTACTGATAGGGCAGGTCATGATTTACGGTATGCAATAGACTCTACAAAACTAAAAAACGAATTGGGTTGGGAACCTTCTTTACAATTTGAGGAAGGGATTGAAAAAACAGTAAAATGGTATCTAGAAAATCAAGAATGGTTGAACAATGTAACCTCTGGAGACTATCAAGCATATTATCAAAAAATGTACACTAAATAAATAGATGTATAAAGAAATAAAAAAAGAGATCGAATCTTTTGGATTCAAGGTAGTTTCTTATGATTTTGAAAGACCTTGGGGAGGATTTTTGGTGATTGATGAAAGTCAAGCACAAGATTTTTCTAATAAATTCTTTGAAGGCATCGACGTAAACAGCTTAAAAATTGGAGGGAAACTGAGTCCAAAAATACTCATTGTAAAACCCAATGCCCGCTTGTCTTGGCAATACCATAACAGGCGTGCAGAAATTTGGCAAGTATACAAAGGCAATGCTGGGATTATTAGAAGTGATTCTGATGATGAAAATGAGATGAAAGAATATAACGAAGGTGATCAAATCATTTTAAAACAAGGTGAGCGTCACCGCTTAATAGGCTTAAACGAAATTTCAGTTGTAGCAGAAATTTGGCAACATACCGATGCTACTCATCCTTCGGATGAAGACGATATTATACGAGTGCAAGATGATTTTGGAAGATAAAAAAGAATAACATGAGTAAGAAAAAAGGAATGATTGTTTCTGGGTATTTTAATCCCATACACAAAGGACATATTGAGTATTTTAACAATGCGAAAGCCCTTGCTGATGAATTGTTTGTAATTGTAAATAACGATCATCAAAGAGCTTTAAAAGGGTCTAAAGAATTTCAACAAGAGCAAGAACGTGTTTTTATCGTTTCTAATATAAAATCTGTAGATCATTGTGTGTTGTCTATAGATCAAGATAGAACCGTCTGCAAAACCATTGAAAAGATTGCCCTAGACTTTGGAGAATTGTATGATTTGAGTTTTGCCAATGGAGGAGACCAAAATAACAATACCATTCCAGAAAGACCTATTTGTGATCAGATGGGAATTAACTTGGTAGATGGTTTAGGAGATAAAATACAGTCGAGTAGTTGGTTGCTTAAAAAGTAATTAAAAATCCATTTAGTATAATAAAACGCTCTGGTAATCAGGGCGTTTTTTTGTTCTTGTAGGAACTAAAAACTTCTCATACCTTTAAAGGTTTTTGATAGCATAGACTCAGATTTTTAATTATTTTTTCTTCGAAAACGATTGAGTTTCTCATAGTTGTTGTGTAACCGATTTTCTTATGATATATTTGGACAATTCAAACCAAATTATATGATTTTAATTGCAGATGGT
>Ga0206129_10001986_pt1 | contig 26419 bp, 24 predicted proteins | sample Helgoland_Spring_8_FD_148616 | JGI IMG/M metagenome (GOLD analysis project Ga0206129, IMG submission 148616) | Pelagic subsurface seawater microbial communities from Kabeltonne, Helgoland, North Sea - Helgoland_Spring_Bloom_20160502_2 | ecosystem: Environmental > Aquatic > Marine > Epipelagic ...
GAACATCATCGACGGTGGTTCGTTCGACTTCGCTCGAGCCGAAGTCGCCACCCTGATGCAAATCTTCGACAACGTGCAGGTGGTCATTCCACCGGACGGTTTACCCGCCCAGGGCTTCTCGAACGTGATGCTTGTTGCATCACGGTCGGAACTACCGGACCTCGGCATCGCCAGTGAAGATGGCCAAGCGCTGAGCCCCGCGATCCGAGACAAAGGCAGCCGAACGTTCACGGACTCTGAGACGGTGGCGTTCTGGGACGGCGCAGACTGGTTGCGCGACGACTACGCCCCCGTCGACCAACTCCAGCAGTAACCCGACGGCTGGAACAACCAGGCGCTGTCGTTGTCCGCTCTAGGTCATGGGGCTGATGGCGTTGGCTTCGGGTGGCCCCCAGCCGCCCCGGCTGTACTGCAATACCGGGTCACCAATGTCGAGCAGTGGATCGACGATACGCCACGCCTGTTCGACACCATCTTGGTGGGCGAACAACCGGGCATCACCGGCGAGCGCATCACCGATCAGCCGTTCATACGGGTCCGGGCCAGCGCCACCAAGCGCTTCGCCGTAGTCGACCGACAAGTCCACCGGCGCCGAAACCATTTCGTCGCCCGGTGTCTTGGCCTGCATAGTCAAGGTGATGGCATTATCGGGTTTCATCCGAAAACGAAGGATGCTTGAGCCAGCCATTTTGTCGACACCGCCGAACATGGCCGTGGGTGGAGGCCGAAACTCGACGACTGCTTCGGTGATCGTTTCGGCCATACCCTTGCCGGCACGGATGGCGAAGGGTACGCCGCTCCAGCGCCATGAGTCGATGAACAGTTCTAGGGCAACGAACGTTTCGGTCTGCGAGTCGGGCTCAACACCGGCCTCTTCGAGGTACCCCAGATACTGGCCCCGCACAGAACGTGCCGGATCGCCAGGTCGCATTGCCCGCAGCACCTTGACCTTTTCGACGCGCAACGAGTCGGCGGCCTCGTCGGCAGGCGGTTCCATAGCGAGCAATGCGATCATCTGCAGCAGATGGTTCTGGACGACGTCTCGGATGGCGCCAACCTCGTCATAAAAACCACCTCTGCCAGCGATGTCGAATGACTCGGCCATGGTGATCGTCACACGGCTGATGTGGTGGCGGTTCCAGACACCTTCGAGCATGGCGTTTGCGAACCGGAACACCAGCATGTTCATGACCGCTTCTTTACCCAGGAAATGATCGATGCGATAGATCGCGTCTTCGGTGAAGTGGCGATGCAATATTTCGTTGAGTTCTTGAGCCGAGGCGAGGTCACGCCCGAATGGTTTCTCTACCACGATGCGACCGCGATCGAGCCCGACCTCGGCCAACCCGGTTGCGACATCGTCGAACAACGCTGGAGGGATAGCCAGAAACGAAACCGGCACGGGTTCGTGTTCGCCTACGGCTTTAGCCAGCCGATCGTAGGTTTCGGATCCGGTGTAGTCGCCACGAACATAGGTGATCCGACTGACGAGATCGTCGACAAAGGTCGAGTCGTGATGCGCAAGCGCCTTGCGGGCCCGCGCCCGCATCGTTTCGTCGTCTCCCTCACTGCGGGCCACACCGATCACCCGAGGACGAATGCCATCGACGGTGAGTTCGTACAACGCAGGCAACAACTTCTTGTATGCCAGGTCGCCAGTGATCCCGAACAAGATCACGGTGTTCGAACGTTGGGCAGCATGTGGGCTCATGTGGTCAACCTCGTAGCACGATGCGAATTGGCCTGTGTCCTCTTTCGCGGTGTCATCTTTCGCAGTGTCATCCTTCTCGGGCCTTCTTCTCGTGGTGACCGCCGAAGCCAGCACGCATGGCCGACAACACCTTGCTCGCGAATTCATCCTGGTTGCGGCTAGCAAATCGGGACGTGAGCGATGCAGTAATCACCGGCGCAGGAACAGCCAGATCGATTGCAGCCTGCGCGGTCCATCGGCCTTCACCTGAGTCGCTGACGTGGCCGCTGTATTCAGCCAACTCGGGACTCATAGCCAGCGCCTCGGCAGTCAGATCGACGAGCCATGAAGAGATCACGCTCCCCCGGCGCCACACTTCGGCGACCGCACCAACATCGATAGCAAACTCGTAGTACTTGCCATCACGCATCGGTGTGGTCTCGGCGTCCAGGTCCTGCGACACCCGACCAAGGTCGGCTTGTTCAAGGACACCAAGACCTTCCGCGATAGCGGCCATCATGCCGTACTCGATTCCGTTGTGAACCATCTTCACGAAGTGGCCGGCGCCACTTGGGCCACAGTGCAACCAGCCAGCCTCGCCTGGACGAAGAGGACCATCAGTGGTCCGCTCAGCCGACTCGACCCCTGGCGCAAGATCTTCGAAGATCGGCGTGAGATGTTCGATCGCGACATCGGAGCCCCCGATCATCAGGCTGAACCCACGCGCAAGACCATGTACGCCCCCGCTCGTACCAATATCGACGAAATGCACACCGGTTGGAGCCAGTTCCTCGGCCAAGTCGACATCGTCGCGCCAATTGCTGTTGCCACCGTCGATCACGATGTCACCGGGTTCGAGCAGTGCGGCGACTTCGCGCACAACAGAACCAGCGAATGCCGCTGGCACCATGACCCACACGGCCCGTGGCGCCGCCATCTGGCCGACAAGTTCTTCGATCGAGGCAGCACCGGACGCTCCTGCCTCGACGATGTCGATGACGGCCTCGGCATTGCGGTCATACCCAAAACACTGATGACCTGCCAACTGCAGCCTGCGAACCAGGCCATTACCCATACGTCCTAATCCGACCATCCCTAGTTGCATGCCTGGCAACCTAACCGCGATCCAGAACTGAGGCTCGACTCAACCAGTTGGGCCCGTTGCCCCTGTTGGTGAGCCGACGCAATGAACCGGTCCGGGCCGAGAACGTTGAAACGGCACAGGATTTCTTGCTGCGGCACTATCGTCCCGGGCGTGTCATTTGGAGCTCGCGACCGACGAGCAACTGCATCGGTCGCAGTGCAGTTCTTCGTGAATGGCGCAATCTTTGCTTCGTTCATTCCGAGGCTTCCCGAGATCCGCGACCGCATCGGCGTATCGACCGGTGTGCTTGGTGCGCTGATGACCACCGCCCTGGTCATCGGCCTCGCAGGCAGTCTGGCTTCGGCCCGGATCCTGGATCGATTTGGGACCCGGGTATCGCTGATCGGCGGAGCGTGCCTGCTCGTACTCACCCTGCCACTTATTGGGTTTGCTACAACACCGGCCGTGTTCGTGATCGCACTCGGCTTCATGGCAGCACTCGATGTCATTGTTGACGTCTCCATGAATCTGCAGGGTTCATGGTTAAGTGGCCGCCGCCACGCGCCGATCATGAACCGACTGCACGGCCTTTGGAGCCTGGGCACGGTGGTTGGAGGCTTGGCCGCGGCCCGGTTGACGGCCAGCGACGTATCGCTACAAGTGCATCTTGTTGGCGTATCCATGGTGCTGTCACTTGCTCTCATCTTCATTAGTCGAGGTTTGTTGCGCACCGACGAACATGCCGAGGGAAAACCAATCGGATCCAGTGGCATCGCCGGGACCAGTCGCCTTCCGCTGCTACTCCTTGCCTTAGCAGGAGCCCTCGCGATATCGGTGGAGCTGGTTTCGAACGATTGGGCGGCCTTCCGACTGCGAGATGATTTCGAAACATCTGCAGGTTTTGCCGGTCTCGGATTCGTGGCCTTCACGCTGGGTATGACCGCGGGCCGGTTCAGCGGTGATGCACTTCAGGTTCGACTCGGCCATGACCGACTCGCTCGCATCTCCGTGCTCGCAGCGACCGCAGGGCTCACTGGAGCGGCGCTGCTTCCCGACAAGTACGCCGTACTTGCTAGTTATGTCATGGCTGGCGCTGGCGTGTCCACCTTCTTCCCCAAGCTCTACGACGACGCCGCGCAGCTACCCGGCAAACGAGGCGCTGGACTCGCTGCGCTGACCGCAGGGTCACGAGTCACGGGGCTTCTTGTGCCAGCAGTCGTCGGCGGTTTGACTGCGACATCGTTGTCGGTAGGAACAGCCACCGGAATCGTGGTGATCCCGAGTGCGCTGGCGTTTGCCGCGCTGACGTTCTACGTGCCCGGACAGCAGCGTTGATCACAGAAACAGTGGCTGCCATTTCGTCTGTCGAGAGATCGTCTTCGTACCAACGGCGGTCGTCCATCCGGCGCATCACACCACTCGCTGGCACCTGTGGGTGGACCAAGATGGAGTAGTTCACCGGGGACTTCATCGTCTCGACACTGATGCCTGGCTGTGCCAGTGCCACATCACCCCGATCAAACGACCTACCGCACGTCCCGCCTAACGAATCGGTGCCAGGCACGCGTTCGTTATCCGAAGATGACCCTGGACGGAAAAGGCGACGTGTCCGGCTTCACGTTCGCGCAACGTGGGAAGGACGGTGCCATCGGGGCAAACTAGACAGGTGACTCCGGCTCGTTATCGACAGGTCACGGGAATAGCGCTTATGGCGTTGGCCGTGATCGTGGTTACCGGAACAGCCGTGCGTTTGACCGCATCAGGTCTCGGCTGCAGCGATTGGCCGACCTGCGAAGAAGGTCAGCTGATCGCCGACTTCTCGTTGCACCCCATGATCGAGTTTGTCAACCGGGTGTTCACGGGCTTTGTGGCGGTGGCCGTCATCGTGGCCGTCCTGGCATCACTGTTTCGCAAACCTCGCCGACGCGACCTGACCTTGCTGTCATGGGGGCTGGTCGCTGGAGTCATAGGCCAGATTGCGCTCGGGGCGGTCACGGTCCTGACGCATCTGAATCCATGGGTAGTCATGAGCCATTTCTTGCTGTCGATGGTCTTGGTGGCAAACGCGACCGTCCTGCACGCCCGAGCCGGCTATGACCCGGTGCCGCCAGAGCGCGCGGGCCGTTGGTACCGATGGCCGATCACTTTGCTCACGACCGCGGCAATTACCGCAGGAACTCTCGTTACCGGATCGGGCCCCCACGCTGGTAGCGAGGACGGTGACCCCATCGAGCGCATGCCCTTCGATGTGCCGAATGTTGCCCGCATTCATGGCGGCATCGTGATCGCCCTCGTAGCGGTTGTGATCGCCGCTATGTGGCACCTCAACAAGACCAACGCCCCACAAGCGGAACAGTGGCGAGGGCGACTTGTGCTGTTGTCGCTGATCCTGCAAGCCGGCATCGGTTATACCCAATACTTCACCGGTGTTCCCGTGCTTCTTGTTGGTTTCCACATCGTTGGAGCCACCCTCACCTGGATCGCTGTGTTGTGGTTTCACCTGGATATGTCGCCCGAACCTGATGAACTTGGCGACAAACGTGGCATCCATGCCGGTGAACCTTCCATACTGGTGTCATGACAGCCCCGGTCACCATGCCGACCGAAACGGTTGATGCCGATACCAGCATCGACCCGGACCGGCCTTGGATCGTGCTCGTATGGAACGATCCGATCAATCTCATGAGCTACGTCACTCACGTTTTGCAGAAACTCTTCGGGTATGACCAAGAGAAGGCGACCAAGCTCATGATGGACGTTCATGAAAAGGGTCGTGCTGTTGTGTCTAACGGCCCTCGCGAGAAGTGCGAACTCGACGTGTTCCGGCTCCATGAGCATGGCCTGTGGGCCACGCTCAGCCAAGACGACTAACAGCAACATGACTGCGATCGATACCAGTGGCCCTTTCCTTCCGTCGTAATGGCGACGGCTCGTTCGGCGTCACGCTGCCGATACACGACCGTTCGCTGCTCGAAGCACTCGTGCCACAAATGCGCGAACTCGTCGAGCATCATGATCCCGATACGTGGCGGATGTTTCCGAACCCGTATCCGAAACACGAAAAGGCAGCCGACGAATACTCAGAGTTGATCGGCGATGACCTGAAGAACGGCCACCTCGCTGCGCTCGATACGGTCATGAAGACACTCGACGCGAAACGCCTCGATGAAGATCAAATGATCTCGTGGATGCAGGCGGTCAACCATTTGCGACTCTTCATGGGTACCCGGCTTGGGGTCACTGAGGAGAGCGACTTCGACGACTTCTCGACCGACGAGGGTCTCGCCTTGTTCGAGATGTACTGCTATCTCGGTCATGTCCTCGAGCTCATCGTGCAGGCGGTTTCCGGCAATGACTTCTGATCGCACGACCGCAGCGAGCCTCCTTCCGTTTGCACTCGAAGTTGTCGAAGCTGCTGGCAAACTCACGCAGAGTTTCTTCCGCTCGCCCGATCTTGAGATTGTGGCCAAAGAAGATGGCACGCCGGTCACCCAGGCTGACCAAGGTGCCGAACGTCTGATCCGCGATGCCATTGCCGCCGAGTTCCCAAACGACGCCATCATGGGCGAAGAATACGGCGCGACAGATGCGGCCTCGGGTCGCCAATGGGTGATTGACCCGATCGATGGCACCAAGTCGTTCGCCGCTGGTGTGCCGCTGTACGCAAACCTGCTGGCAGTCATCGACGATGGCGAACCGGTACTCGGTGTGCTCAATCTGCCTGCCGTTGGCGAGATGTTGTCAGCAGTTGTTGGCCACGGCGCTACCTGCAACGGCGAGTCGATCCGTGTCAGTCAAAAGTCAACGCTCCACGGCGCGTACGTCATGACCAGCAGTGTCAGGTACTGGCCCGAAGACTTTCTGCAGCGGGTGCTCGACGAAGACATGATCCTGCGAACCTGGGGTGATGCCTATGGCTACGCCATGGTCGCCTCTGGCCGAGCCGAAGCCATGCTCGACCCACGAGCCAACCTATGGGACGTTGCACCGATCGGCGTGATCTTGTCCGAGGCTGGCGGCGCGTTCACAGACCTCGAAGGCAACGCCCAAGTCACGGCTGGCAATGGCATCGGCACCAACGGCGTGCTGCACGACACGTTCTGCGCCACCTTCCCCGCTGCCGACTGGCGATAGCACCACGTCACGCGGGGTCAGACCCTCCGTCACGCGGGGTCTGACCCCGTGTGACGGCGTCGGTGCGCGACCATAGAGCCATGATCGAAGGTATGGATGAGTTTGTGAACGGCCCCTCCTTCATGACGAGTTGGGCCGAGCTCGCAGCAGAACTCGCACTCGATGCTGAACCGGCCAACGACATCGGGTTCGATCTTGCGGCGTGCCACACCGAACCCCATCGGCACTACCACACGATGGAACACATCACCGCGGTGCTCGGACACCTGCAGGATCTGCACGCGGCGACCCCCATCGCCAAGCTCGCAGCCTTCTTCCACGATGCGGTCTATGAACCCACGCGTAGCGACAACGAAGCCCAAAGTGCAGAACTCGCCCGAGAAGTGTTGCGGGCGGTGGACCGGCCCGAGGCCGACGATGTGGCTGCCATCGTGCTGGCAACAGCGAAGCACGAACTGCCACTCAACGGCCCTCGCGAGACCGCAGCCTTCCTCGACGCGGACCTAGCAATCCTGGCCGCCCGCCCGGACGTGTACGACGCGTACACCGTGAACGTACGAGCCGAGTACAGCCACGTAGCAGACGACGACTTTCGCAACGGACGCAAGGCCATCCTCGAAGGTTTCCTGCAACGAGATCAGCTGTTCTTCACCACCATTGGACAGGCCCGGTTCGAGGTCGCTGCTCGAGCCAACCTTCGCCGCGAGATCACGTCGTTGAGTTAACGCTTCGACTCGATCGGCCATGTCACATTCGGGGCAACCACCACGGCCTGGCTACGCTCGAACAACCATCACTAGCAAGCAGCACGGGACACACCATGAAGGTCGAACATCTCGCAACGGTTGATCATGCCTTGCCGCCTAACGACGACCATCCCTACCGCACCGGCGTGTGGCAACCCCAGGTCAATGAGTACGACGCCTTTTACGAACCCGGCGACGCTGATGTCATCGGCGAGATCCCTGCCGATCTGAATGGTGTCTATCTGCGCAACACCGAGACGGCCTTGTTCGAACCAATCAAGCGGTATCACCCGTTCGACGGCGACGCTCTGATGCATTCGATCTCGTTCGAGAACGGCCACGCTCGTTATTCGAACCGGTTCATCCAGACCGAGGGTTTTCTTGCCGAACAGCAGGCGAAACAGAGCTTGTGGGCAGGGATCACCGAACATCCATCGAATGCGATTGCCGACCATGGCTGGGGCGCTCGCACCATGATGAAGGACAACGCCAGCACCGATGTGGTGGTGCACGGTGGACGTGCCTACGCCAGCTTCTACCAGTGCGGCGAGTTATACGGGTTCGATCCTCGAACCATGGAATCGCAGGGCCAAGCCAACTGGAATGGCCGCTTTCCGGCCGAAGGCGTGTCTGCGCACTGCAAGGTCGACGAACACACCGGCGAGTTGTTGTTCTTCAACTACCACCAGCACGCGCCGTACATGCACTACGGCGTGGTCGATCGCTCTGGAACCGTGACCAACTATGTGGACATTCCGCTTCCTGGGCCTCGGCTTCCGCATGACATTGCCTTCACCGAGAACTACACCATCCTGAATGACCTGCCACTCGGTTGGGACGAACAGGCCTTGGCCGACGGCTGGTTCTCAAACAAGTTCTGGCGTGACCTTCCGAGTCGTTTCGCCATCATTCCTCGGCACGGCACCACTGCCGACATCCAGTGGTTCGAGGCCGACCCGACCTTCGTCTTGCATTGGGCCAACGCGTACGAAGACGGCGACGAAATCGTGCTCGATGGCTACTTCCAGCACAACCCGACTGCCCGTGGCGTCGACCGGTCCACTGGTGTGCATAAGGGTTTCGAGACGCTCGATATGAACGTGCTCGAAGCGCGCGCTCATCGGTGGCGGTTCAATCTGGTCACTGGAGCTACGACCGAAGAATCGTTGACCGACCGTTGTGCCGAGTTCCCGATGGTGAATGGGCGTCATGCCGGACGCCACCACCGCTACATCTACGAAGCTCGATGCACGCACGGGTTGTTTGCATTCGACGCTCTCATCAAACGCGATGTCGATGCGGGCACCGAGACGCTGATCGAGTTTGATCCTGGCGTGTTCGTGAGCGAGACAGTGATGGCACCCCGCAATGGTTCTACCGCCGAAGACGATGGCTACCTGGTCACGTTCACGAGCAATATGAATACGAACGAGTCTCACTGCATGATCCTGGATGCCGCCGACCCAACGTCAGGTCCGGTTGCGCAGATTCGATTGCCCGAACGCATCAGCAGCGGCACGCACTCAACCTGGGCTCCGCTGTCCGACCTCGGGTAGTTCGTCTTCGCTCGTTCCAACCCACCAGGACCGTCGAAGCTTCAGCTCAAACAAGATGAGCGCAGCGAATCCGGACTACTCGGGTACCAGAAACCGCCGGCAGTACCCAGGCCGGTGAAGGCGCCGACGCTGGGACCGATGCGATACCGCACGATTTCGGTGACGTCATCGCGGAGCGCCAGACGGCTTTCAAGGCCGTCGTAATACGGCAACGCGGAGGCATCGGCAATACCAAGGGCGACCCGAATGGGTGCGCCGTCCAGGTGCATGGTGGCGGCAAGTAGGTCAGTGATCTGGGTGACATCATGCCCGACACCAACCGACTCGAAACTGCCGCCGGGTCCAGAGCGAAATACGTCGACACCGGTCGCCGAGGTATCAAAAACAACTCGTCCACTTGCATGCAACAGCTCTGCGGCACCCAACGCCGTCACGCTAAAGAGCTGCTCAGCCAACCCTTCGGCGGCAGCAATCGCTTGATCAATACTTCCGCCTTCGTCCAGGACCTGCGCCGCTTGCCACGCACAGCAGCTGACACCAAAGGACAACGTTTGACTGTCCACGAGCCGCACGTCGATATCGACCATGCCTGCCGCAATTCGGGCGCTGTTGAGCGTGCCAGACAACGCCGATCCAACATGGATGGAAATCACCTGATCGTGGCCGGCGGCTGCACACGCCTGATAGGTCTCGACGAACGCACCGGGGCTCGGTTGGCTGGTTGTCACTTCCGGTGTTGTGTCGCCAAAAAGTGCGTAAAACCCGTCGGCATCAAGATCGACACCTTCGAGATAACTCGTGCCGTCGACCGTGACGGGGATCGGCACCACCCGTATGCCGTAGCGGTGTTGCAGGGTCGACGGAAGCTGCGAGTTCGAATCGGTGACGATTGCAGGGCGCATGGTTCAGAAACCACGCGGCATTGCCCGATTATTCCCGCGCTGCTCTGGCCTCTCTTGCTCTTTACTGGCAGCGCAATCTTCCTCGCTGCAGCCCAATCCCCGGTTGTTGGAAGACCCCACGTCAGCGTCGGCCGGGGGTGTGCGAGGCGCCTCCGCAGCGAACCGGTAGATGATCGCGGCACTCGCCACCGCTGCGGCGACGGGCATCGAGCAGCCAGCCGCGGGTGCCCATGCGTTCGGAAGGCGGTGTTTAGTCCAAACAGTCGCAAGCAGCGTCCAAAGACCACATGTGACACCGATCGTGGCCACGGGTTTGGCCTTCCAGAAATCACTTTTGGTAGCCACGACGCCAAGGGCAATGTCCACTGGCAGATATGCGGGGAACGTAGCCAGCATCTGACCGAAGCTAGCAGCCACACCTTTGCCACCAAGGAAGCCGCGATTGGCGGGGAAACAATGTCCGAGCACCGCTGCACACGCTGCCACATTTGCGCCCGGCCCACCTGCCACGGCGCGCCCAACCTGTCCAGCCACGACAGCCTTGCCCATGTCCATACCGAAGACCGTCGCTCCGGCCCGTTTACCCAACAGGCTGGCGATGTTCGCTGCCCCAGGGTTACCCGAACCAGCGCCACGTGGATCGAGCCCCGCAGCAACGATCTCGGCCGAAGGCAACATGCCAGCCACGTACCCGAGCGCCGCTACTCCGAGCACAGGTAACGTAGCAACGCTGGTCACGACAGAGCCACTTTCGTCAGGCTTGGACAACTACAACGTCTGGTTCGGACTCGTTGCGGTGGCGATACCAACGCACCAACTCGATAAGTCCGGTAATACTCAAGGCCGTGCCAAACGCGAGCCAGAACGCCTTGCTGTGGTCATCTTCGAAGAGGTCACCGAAGAAGTAGCCGATAATCGCGGCGTAACCAGCCCACAACGATGCCGCCACGATGTCCCAGGGAAGGAACCACTTCTTGAACGGCCGCTCGGTAGCGCCGCAGGACAGGGTCATCAGCGTGCGCCCGCCAGGGATGAAACGAGCAGTGATGAGCAACAACCCGCCTCGTTTGTCAATCTGCGCGGCTGCTTTCGCCATCTTTTCGTCGCCATCGCCGTTCTTACGTCCCATCAGGCTTGTTACCCGCGAACGAAACCGCTTGCCCAAGGTGTAAGCAATCGAATCGCCAAAGAATGCCCCAACGGCACCCATAAAGATCACGAGCAGCAGCAACTGATCGCCCTGCCCAGCGGCGATACCTCCGATGATCACGGTGGACTCGCTGGGCACGATCGGCACAACGGAGTCCAAAAGAGCGATGATGAAGATCACCAAGACGAACCACCATCGCGCCGATATATCGCCCAACCATTCGGTCAGACCGTTCACTACGTCGAACACACCCGAAGCGATCATCGTGGCTAAAACTAGTGCGTAACGAAGACAAACCAGGCCTTCTGGTCTGTGAATTGGCCTGCCTAGCGATTCCTCTTGGTTCCCTCTTGCCTCATTCGATCCGATGGAGCCTCTCACGAGTCAAACCACCGCGCCAGCGGCTAACGCATGCACCCTGGTGACCAGAGCCACCTCGGTGCCTGATAGAGTTTCGAAGTAGTAGTCGAGCCCGAGACCACCCGCTACCACCGCCTATCGGCACGCGGGAAGGCTTGCGGCGGGATTCCAGGCCCGCCACAATCTTGGGGACGAGGAAAGGGAATCAAGCGGTGACTGTGTTGTGGGGAGGACTGATACTCCTGGTCGGCGTCCTATTCGTTGCGTGGGGTCGAACGCAGTCGGACTTTGTCGTCTACCGACTCCTTGCCGCTCGATCCCGCATGGTGTGGGGCGACCGAGTGCACGGCTTCTATCAGGTTGCCGGCATTGCCATGATCGCCTTCGGCCTGCTCGTCGCGGTCCTCGGGTAAGCCAGGTGGCCGACGGCACCGACTCGTTGACCCAGCAACCCTAGAACGAGGTCCGGGGAGCTCTGAAAACAAAGACGTTGCCCGCATATCGCGGTGCTATCGGCGCTAGGAAACGCACAAACCCAGGTGGCCGAAGCCACCTGGGTTTGTGATGTGTACCCCGTACGGGATTTGAACCCGTGTTACCGGCGTGAAAGGCCAGCGTCCTAGGCCGCTGGACGAACGGGGCCCTAGCTTCCTCCGAAGGGGAAGCGGTCATCACTGTATCAACCTAACAACGACCTCCATCCGAGAATGTGGCAAAATTCAAGATCAACGTGGGAACAAGCCGCATCCAAGAATTTGCCAAAATTCGATACAAAACTCTGGGTGGTGTTTGCGATTCAACCGATAGGGTTTCCCACCGAGGTCCTGTGGTGCAGTTTGGAGTGCACGCCGCCCTGTCAAGGCGGAGGTCGCGAGTTCAAATCTCGTCAGGACCGCTTCACCCATTCGAAGCTGAACGAGGCGTAACGCCGAGATCAGTGTCGTGGGGTCGGGTAGCTCAGTTGGCAGAGCGACCGCCTGAAAAGCGGTAGGTCACCGGATCGACGCCGGTCCCGACCACTCTTTTTCTTCCACACGGGCTCGTTGTCTACGAGCGTGTGGCTGGCGGGAGATGGAGAGCCAGGGTGCAATGGCTAACCTCGACGCCGGTGGTTACACAGTCGAAAAATGCGCTCCGAGCCTTTGTTCTGCTTACTGCTTACATGCTGCTGTCGACAGCATGCGGCATCAGCGAAGGCGACCTTCTTGCAACCACCGCGCCTAGCAATGACACTGCCTTCGACGACGGCAATGATGGCTTCGACACGGCCGTTCCCGACGCAGATATTCCTGAGGCCGCAGTCGGGTTGGACCAGGGTGGTGCTGTCGCCGTTCAACTGTCCGGAGGCCAGGTGGACCTCTCGTTGGACCGATTCGACATCGATTGTTCCGACGAAGGACTTGGAACCGACGAAACAGTGTTTTTTGCCGTTGCCCATGTTGTCGTCGACGGCAACCTTGGCGCGCTGTGTTTCGGCGAGTCGAGCCCCACCCTCATCCGCTCGTGGGAGACCCTCGCAGCGATCACGCCCCCAGGCCAACTCCGAGACCTTGGTCTCTTTGGCGGGTTCGAGGCCGGCGATGAAACCGGCGGCACCACGCTGGCATTCGTAAATACGCTCGACGACGCAGGCACGCTTTTCCAGATGTCGATCAACCTCGCAGAGGCCGAGAACTATCCTGATGAACTCATGCTGACCATGGCCCATGAGTTCAGCCATATCTTCACCGCGACCTCACCCCAAATCGACCGCTTCGCCGAACCTCGCGATTGCAACACGTACTACAACGGCGAGGGATGCTACACCGACAAATCGGTAATGGCGGAATGGGTTCGGTTGTTCTGGGGCAACGGACTGATCGACCAAGTCGATCCAGACCAGGAAGCAACTGTCGATAGCGGCGAGCAACGTTGCGCGGCCAACCCCAGCTTCTTCGGTGCATACGCTGCCAGCAATCCCGAAGAAGACTTCGCCGAAGCATTCTCGGCCTATGTATTCGACGTCCCCGCTGCTACCAACGAGCAAGAAGAGAAACTTGCGTGGATCCACACCCAGCCTGGTCTCGCCGAGTTCCGCGACCGCTCTATCGCCGCCAATCTCGGTCCGCTCGACAACAACTTCGATCCCTGCGGCTGACCGAAATCGGCACAGTCCGGTCCCTCCTGCCGGTTTCGGCCACCGTTCAGGGTGCGTAGCAAAGCCCGACGTTCACCGAAGCCCGCCTGACAAGACGTCGGCCCGAATTCGCGGCTAAGTTAAGTCGCCGGAAAAGCATTTCTATTTGGGGGAACCACCATGCAAACCCGCGCAGCAATTCTCGACGGCGTCGGCCAAGACTGGAAGGTCGAGACCATCAGCCTCGATCCTCCCAAAGCTGGTGAGGTCGTGCTTGAACTCGTCGGCTCGGGCTTGTGCCACAGCGACGAACACATGGTCACTGGCGATATGGCATTGGCACCTGAAGTTCAGGCAGAACTCGGCATCCAGCAGTTCCCCATCATCGGCGGCCACGAAGGCGCCGGCCGGGTCGTAGAAGTTGGCCCTGGCGTCACCACCCTTGAGGTCGGCGACCATGTCGTGCTCGGCTTCATCCCCTCATGCGGGCGCTGCCCATCATGTGCAAAGGGTCAGCAGAACCTGTGTGACATGGGCGCTGTACTTCTTGCAGGCCGCCAGATCACCGACATGACCTCCCGTCACCATCGTCACGATGGCAGTGATCTCGGCATCATGTGCTGCATCGGCACGTTCTCCGAGGTAACTGTGGTCAACGAGGCCAGCTGCATCAAGATCGAGAAGGACATACCCCTCGACAAGGCCGCACTCGTCGGCTGCGGCGTGACCACTGGTTGGGGCTCAGCCACCTACGCCGCCGATGTGAAGTCTGGCGAAACCGTTGTGATCGTCGGCTGTGGTGGTGTTGGCATGAACGCCGTGCAGGGCGCAGCCATGGCTGGCGCCGCGAACGTGATCGCCGTCGACCCTGTCGAGTTCAAGCGTGAACAAGCACAGGTATTCGGCGCAACCCACACCGCCTCATCACTCGAAGAAGCGACTGCGCTCGTTATGGACCTCACCTGGGGTGCCATGGCCGAGAAGTGCATCATCACGGTCGGCGAAGGCCGCGGCCACCACATTGCCCCCGCCATGGCAATCATCGGCAAGGGCGGCCGAGTCGTGCATACATCTGTCGCCGACATCAACGACACCGAAGTCACCATGAGCCTGTTCGACCTGACCCTCATGCAGAAGGAACTCGTTGGATCGATCTTCGGTTCAGCGAACCCTCGCCGCGATATCCCGCGCCTGCTTCGCATGTACCAGAACGGCACGCTCAAGCTCGACGAGCTCGTCACCAACACCTACACACTCGATGACATCAACGTCGGCTACCAGGCAATGCGCGACGGCGAAAACATCCGCGGCATGGTCATGTACGACCACGGGTAGTACGGGTAGTGCGCCTTTCAGCTCGTCCCTCGCCGAGAGGCTGTTCGAGCTAAAACCTCTACGGTCCCGGCGAGCGGACTCCCCTGCTCGTTGACCCCCAGAGCGGCGTACTGTTTGCAAATAAGGAGCGTGATGCACCATATGTGTGCATCACGCTCCTTATTTGCCTAGCTAAGTCGAGTTGGAACGATGCACAAATGTCAGTTCCGGCGAAGGACGGAAGTACGCGGTGAGCGAAGCGAACAAGCAAGCGGAAGAAGAGTATGACGAGTCCTGAATATGGCATTGCACTGGTCAACGCCGCCGGCAACGACGTGGTCGGGCGCAAACGCGAAGTCGAACTCGTTGTTGCCGCGTTGGCATCGGCTCGACACATCTTGCTCGAGGGGCCACCGGGTACTGGCAAGTCCACGTTGCTTCGAGCCGTCGCTCAGCACGCTGGTCAGCGGCTCGTCTTCGTCGAGGGCAACGCCGAACTGACACCAGCACGCCTGGCTGGCCACTTCGACCCTGCCCAAGTGCTTTCACAGGGTTACATCGAAGATGTGTACATCGACGGGCCGCTCGTCGATGCGCTCCGCCATGGCGGGCTGCTCTATGTCGAAGAGATCAACCGAGTCCCGGAAGAGACGCTCAACCTGCTGGTCACGGTCATGAGCGAGGCCGAACTCACCGTGCCTCGTCTAGGTACGATTCAGGCACATCCGGACTTCCGGCTCGTGGCAGCGATGAATCCGTTCGATGCCGTAGGCACCGCTCGTATCGCCGGAGCTATCTACGACCGAGTGAACCGGGTGTCGGTCGACTATCAGTCCGAGGCCGACGAACAAGCCATCGTGGCCCGAGAAGCTCCCGATGCGCCCAAGGCGCTGGCCGAACGAGCCGTGCGTTGCGTGCGCACCACTCGCGAACACCCCGACATTCGCATCGGTTCATCGGTCCGCGGCGCAATCGACCTGGTCATGCTGGCCGACCAACTCGGCAACCTACGCGGCACCGATTGCCTCGACAACGAGTGTGGCCTCGATGCCGCCAAGGCTTCGCTGAGCGGCCGCATTCGCATGCACGAATCCAGCGGACGCAGCCCTGAAGATGTCGTAGCCGAGATCTGGAAGCTGAGTGGACTCTCCCCCGACGAGCTCGACGACGACTCGGGAAAAGCGTAAGCCCTGGCGGGGGCGTTCTTGATCCGTCACGAACTCTCGAGGGTGATGAGGCGCGCACTCAACTCGACGAGGAACAACGCCAGACCACACCTCGTCGCGACCTAGCAAAGAACGAAGGTTTCGAGGAGATGTCTCCCGAGGTCGGCGAGCTGAATATCGAGTCGACCGAACATATGCTCACGACCGACACCGATATTGCGCTCAGCACGTTGTCAGCCATGGCCTCGGCCACCGACGAACGGCTCCGAGCTTTGGCCCAGCAGCTGGCCGCTCGGGTGATCGTCGATCTGGCCGCGACCACACCAAGCCATTCTCGGGGAGTGGGTCGCATGCGGTCCATGCCCATGAGCGACGCCGGCGGCGACATCGATATCGACGGCAGCACCGAAGCGCTACTCATGGCCACGGCAGCAAACCACCCACCCAATGTCGACGATCTGCGCATGCACGCGTGGACACGACCCGACGCCGCGCTCGCGATCCTGATTGATCGCAGTGGATCTATGACTGGCGACCGGCTCGCGATCGCTGCCGTCGCTGCTGCGGCCGCAGCTCAGCGAACCAAGACCGACTATTGCGTGATTGCCTTCAGCGATAAGGCGATCGTGATCAAGGGCATCGGCCAGGCACGACCGGTCGAAGACGTGATCAACGACGTGCTCCGGCTCCGCGGCTTCGGTCCCACCGACTTGTCACTCGCCTTCCGCACCGCGCAAAGCCAACTCGCCCGCAGCAATGCCAGCCGACAGCGAACCATCATCTTGTCGGACTGTCGGCCCACCGAGGGTGGCCCGCCCGAACGCCAGGCAGCCGCACTTGAACAACTCGCGATCCTGGCCCCGGCCGACGACTGCGAAGATGCCGAAGCGTTCGCTGCCACAGTCGGCGCCAAGTGGGCCAAGTTGGCCGGACCCTCGGACGTCCCCGCCGCCTTCGCTCTCATCGCCGACTGAGAAGCCCGCAGACCAAACGCTTCTGAACCAAGTAATGCGAGTATTCGCCCAATCGGTTCAGAAACGTGCACTTACAAGGCGACGGGACAATCAGGTGCCGCAGAACGTCTTGAAGCCGCGCTCGAAACCGTCGGGGGCGGGTTGCGCGAAACGGTCGAGACCATCGCGTTCGATGAAGGGATGAGTCACGACGTCGAGCAGCTCTTCGAACGGCTTCATATCGCCTTGATTGGCGGCGGCCAACGCTTCTTCGACCAGATGATTCCGAGGGATGTACAACGGGTTCACAGCATCCATAGAGTCCGCCACCAGGGCCAGGTCGACCCCTTGCGCATCTAGTTGTGCCCTCCAGCGAGTCACCCAGTGAGCGGCGATGAGATTGTCGGCACCGAATACCGACGGAGTGGTGGCGTCACGCAGCATGGCAGCCAGGGCCCGGAACGTACCGGTGTAGTCGAGTTGTGCAGTTTGCATCAGCGACAGCAGTTCATCGAAGAAGTCGCCGTCGCCAGCTTCCTCGGAAACAATGCCCAACTTGGCTCGCATACCAACGATCCAGTGTGACCGATAACGATCGTCGAACCCGTTGAGTGCAGAGGTGAGCGACTCGGCAGCGACGTCGAAGTCATCGTCGACAAGCGACACCAGCGTCTCGGCAAGTCGGGCCAGATTCCAGGTGGTGATTCGTGGCTGATTGCCATACGCATATCGGCCACCGTGGTCGATCGAACTGAACACGGTCGCGGGGTCGTAGCGGTCCATGAACGCACATGGCCCATAGTCAATCCCTTGGCCAGAGATGGTCACGTTGTCGGTGTTCATCACGCCGTGAATAAAACCGAGCAACATCCACTTGGCTATGAGGGCTGCTTGGTTCTCGAGCACGGCCTCGAAGAAGGCCAGATATGGCTGCTCTGTCTCGCGCACGTGGGGGTAGTGCCGGTCGATCGAGTACTCCACGAGCTTCTTGAACGCATCAGCGTCGCCTGCTCGGGCTGAGTATTCGAACGTGCCAACCCGCAGATGGCTGGACGCCACTCGAGTCAACACCGCACCCGGCTCCATGCCGTTACGGGCGATTTCTTCGCCGGTGACGGCCACGGCGAGCGCACGGGTCGTGGGAACGCCGAGCGAATGCATTGCCTCTGCGATGACAAACTCGCGCAACATTGGACCGAGTGTGGCTTTGCCATCGCCGCCTCGAGAGAGTGGCGTGCGACCAGAACCCTTGAGATGAAGGTCTTGGCGCTTCCCATCGATGTCGACGATCTCTCCCAGCAGAACCGCGCGCCCATCGCCCAACCGAGGTGAATACCCACCGAATTGATGCCCGGCGTACACCATGGCCACCGGCGTCGCTCCGTCGGGAAGGGTGTTGCCCGATAGGACTGATGCCCCAACTGGCCCGTCGAGGTCATCGGAGTCGAGGCCGAGCTCTTGGGCCAGGTCACCATTCGTCACGACCAGCGATGGTGCTGGAACCTCGTCGGGTTGCCAGGCAACCACCAGCTCCTCGAGCTCGCGTGCATAGGTGTTGTCGAAATCGAACAGCGTGCTAATGGCCGTCATTGGGTGGACTCCTGATCGCTGTCGTGCTCAGCAAGGATAAGAGCTGCCGAGTTCATGGAGTACCGCTGACCGCCAGCATCAGACGGGCTGTCGCCGAACACATGACCAAGATGCGCGTCGCAGCTGGCGCAACGGACCTCGTTCCGCTTGATCAGGAACTTCCGATCTGAGTGCAACGACACCCGACCCTCAGCAATTTCGGTGGTGAACGACGGCCATCCCGTGCCTGAGTCGTACTTGTCGTCGCTGGCGAACAGGTCCAGCTCGCAGACCACACACCGATAGATACCGGGTGTCTCGGTATTCCAGTATTCACCCGAAAAAGCTCGTTCGGTGCCGGCCTTCTGGGTGACCTTGTACTGCTCGGGCGTCAGCCGGCCGCGAAGTTCAGTCTTGGTGGGGTTCGTGATGACGTCTCTCCTGTCGGGGTTGCGGAGTGGTCGATGAGGGATTCGATTGGCTTCGATTGCGGTGGCAGACCATGCGATCGGAACCTGATGTGCAACCGGGTGGTGGTGTCAGGAATAGGCGACCTGGCAGAAACCGTGGTTGCAATAACCCCCGGGGTTCTTGGCCAGGTACTGCTGGTGGTAATCCTCGGCGTAGTACCACTCGCCTTCGGCGGCGATCTCGGTCGTGATCTCGCCGAAGCCGCCTGCAGTCAGCTTGGCCTGGTACTGATCGCGGCTTGCCGATGCGGCAGCTGCCTGTTCCGGCGAGTTCGTGTAGATCGCCGACCGGTATTGGCTGCCAACATCATTGCCCTGGCCCATGAACTGCACGGGGTCATGGTTTTCCCAGAACACCTTGAACAGTTCCTCAATGGTGACCAGGTTGGGGTCAAACACGATGAGCACGGCTTCGGTGTGCCCGGTCATCGACGTGCAGGTCTCTTCGTAGGTCGGGTTCGGCGTTGTGCCACCCGAGTAGCCAGCAGCAGTTGAGTAGACGCCTGGCATCTGCCAGAAGAATCGCTCGGCGCCCCAGAAACAACCCATGCCGACGACCAGTGTGTCCATACCATCGGGCCAGGGACCCTGGAGCGGCGTACCCAACACGTGATGGGCGTCTGCGACAGGGATCGCGTTGGCACGACCGGGCATGCAGTCTTCAGGGGCTGGAGGAGGTGCGGGTTGACGACGGAACATTATCTCTCCTAGATAGAGCCTCGGCGGGAGGCGGATTCAGAGTCCTCGTCTACCACCGTGCGGTGAAAGCGAGCTACGAGATGGGCGGCACCGATCGGAAGGGCCGAACGGACGGTGGTGGACATGACTACTAACGCGTTATAGGTAGAGATGCTTCCCTACTCCACAGACTTTCGCAGTTGGAAAGATTTCATGCGAATTGAGCCACCGATTGCATGGCCTTCGTGGGAATGACCCTCATCTGTTCTGGTGTTTTGCTGTGGTGCAGTAGTTTCGAGAGGTAGTGGGGGATTCATGTCGGTCACACAAGGCGACGTCAGTCGACAACTCGTGGACACCTCGGTGTGGAGCGATCAGGACTTAGCCAACCATGGCATACCGGTGTACGACATGCCGTTCGTATCAGTCGGCGGCGGAATCGGTTCGTTTGCCATGGTCGACACGCTGCGGATTGCGGGGATCACCACTGACCAGATTCGGGTTATCTCCGACCTCGAGCGCCCGTCTCAGACCTACGAATACTTGGCAAGTAACAGTCAGATTCGTAGCGGACACCGGTTGCGCAGCGACTCAAGTTCAACCGTCGACTGCATCTGGGGTTGGCCCGGTTATGCACTGCGCGAAGCGTGGGGCAAGAAGACACCGGGCGTCGCCGTGCAAGTGCTGCTCGAACCGGTAGCCGCCGACTACTACACACCAAAGGCCGGACAGGTCTACGAGTCACTCAACCGCGAGGCGGCTCGAATCCGTTGGAACCAGATGGTGGTGCCGGGCATCGTTCGTCATGTGCGGCGGCGGGACCGAGGCGACTACTTCGTGCTCTCCACGCCACCTGCTGGCTCGGCCGCCACGAAACGTATTGCGTTCCGGTCTCGTTTCATCCATATGGCTGTGGGTTACCCCGGTGTCCGTTTCCTCGACGATCTGCAGGCCTACCGGAAAGAACACAACGACTTTCAACGAGTCGTGAATGCCTATGAACCGCATGATCACGTGTACGCCGAAATGCGACGCCGCCCGTGCACGGTGCTGGTCCGCGGCGCAGGCATCGTGGCTAGCCGAGTACTCCAGCGCCTCATCGATGACCGCGATCAGCACGGCGCACAGACCACAATCGTGCACCTGTTTCGCAACTACCCTGCTGGGCCTCAGGGCGACAAGGCAACCTTTCGCCGTCCCGCTGCGAAGGGCTGGGCGTATCAGGGGTTCAACTTTCCCAAGGCAGCGTGGGGCGGGCAGATCCGTGACCATCTCGAATCACTCGAAGGCGATGCCCGCCGTGACTTCATCGATGCCATCGGCGGCACCAATACAGCGCCCCGGAAGCACTGGCGTGAACAACTCGATCGGGGTGAGGCGCAGGGGTTCTATCTCCAGGGCCGGGGCGAGGTCCAGTCGGTTATACCCATTCCTGACACTCGTCAGATCCGCACCGTGGTTGGTGGCACTACTGGCCTGCCAACCACCGAGTACGACGCCGATTTCATCATCGATGCGACCGGCCTAGAAGCCAACATCGAAGATCACCGGGTCGTCATGGATCTGCTGCGCCACGTGGGTGCGGGAAAAAATGTTAAGGGACGCCTCGACGTCGAACGTGACTTTCGGGTGCGCAACGCCGACAACGGCGAAGGCCGTATTTTTGCAAGCGGATCGATGACACTCGGCGGTTACTACGCCGGTGTTGACTCGTTTCTGGGGCTTCAATACGCGGCCCTGCGGATTCATGACAACCTTGTAGATGCGGGCTTTGGCCAACGCATCGGGCCGGGTCGCTCAACGTCGCAGTGGTGGAAGTGGGCAAGGAACACCGGGATATGAGAGATACCGGGATATGACCCCAACACTCGCAGGCCGCATGCAAAGTCGGCTGGCGCTCCTCGGCACCGTTGGTGTCGTGTGGACTGCTCTCATTGGGCTGGCCGTCCCTCGCCCCGAGGGCGCCGAAACGTCGGCTATCTACAAGGCTCTGTTCACTGCCCTGCTGATCGTCGCCGTGGCGGGCATCGTGTGGGAGCTCGTTTACCATGCACTCCAGCAGTACCGGTGGGAGAAGGACTGGCCCACACTATTTGGCCTGATCGTCGCTGTTCCCGAAGGCACCATGGTCTGGATCCTCCTGAAGAATCAGATCCCTTGGGATGCCGGACCAGTGCAAGCCAGCACCTTCCTGACAATGTTCATCACGCTCTGGCTTCTCATTTGGGCCATCACCAACGGACCCCTCCAGATCGTCGCGTTGCGCTGGCGTTACCGCGGCGGCCGCTTCCTCGGCGGTTGGGGGTAGTCAGCGTTGGCTACGCGAACTCCGCCAACGCTGTTTTCCACCCACCACATCGACGGTCCCGGACCGCTTCGCTACCTAGCTACGACGCATGCGCTGTCCGCCTTAAGCCTCTACGATCCCGGTGATCTTGTTGACCCGGGGTAGGAGTCACGTCATGGAGGGTCAGACCCCACGTGACGGAGGGTCAGACCCCACGGCGCAGATCTAGGAGAGTTCGACGATGCCGTTTGGGGTGTCGATGGTGACGGTGAGGTTTGCTGGGCCAAGAATGAATTCAACTGAGTCGCTCAGGCCCAGACCGGTGAGCGCTGTTCCAACCCGTTCATCGGGGTTCGTGACCGAGAGCCTCACAAGAGATCCCATTGATGGTAGCGATGCTGCTGGGCTTGGGCCGCCGAGCCAATCGATTGCGAACGGGATGCCCCCTTCGAGTCGAAACCCGGTGTCGCCGCCAGCCGTGAGTTCCCATTCGAGGAGAACGCCGTCGGGTTTCATGCGACTCATTGCCATATGAGTACCAGGGTCGAAGCCAGCATCACGAACGACTTGAGCGAGATCATCGAGCGTCTCATCGCCAATCGTGTGCACGGCAAACGCCACCAGCTTGGGTCCGTCGAGATCGTCGAGGCCGAACCCCCGTGCACGTTCAGGTTCAGGTTGATCCGGATCACTACCGATGATCTCAAAGTACGTGCGATCGTCGAAGGTCAGCAGCGTGTTGTGCGTTCCCCTGCCGACATGAGGGCCACCAACAACAGCGGTAGCACCGGTGAGGTCGTGGATGATGCGCGTGCCTTCGTCAACATCGGGACATGCAAAGACAATGTGGTCAAGTTCCGCCATAGTCGACTCAGGGTAGCCAAGCGGGCCAGGTCCACAGAATCTGGCAGCTCAGCCATCCAACTGTTCGCGGGCGTCCCACAGGTGGTGCTCGACATCGTGCAGCATGTAACGAGCTAAGGATTCCACGGTGAAACGGGGACCGTCGCTGCGGATCCCTTCCTTATCCCATTCGTCGTCGTCAACCCGATCGAGCAGGTCAGCGAACTTGCCAGCGTTCGATGCCAAGTCATAGGCCACCTTGGCTGGATCCTGGCTGGCATAGTCGCTTTTAACCGCTTCGACTTCCTGGTTCCAGTCGTTGAACGTTGGGGGTTTGCGTTTCTTCAACATCTGGCGGCTGCGTTCTTCAAAGATCTTGAATACGTCGCGCACATGGCAGCCGTACTCAAGTGGCGTCCAGGTGCGGTCATCACCATCACGAAGGCTCTGGACGCCAGGACCGCGCCCCAGCAACTCACGCCACGCGCCACCAACAGCTCGGACCCGCGGCCCAAGCTCATTTCGGCTCAGCGCATCAGCTTTGTACCCGCACTCTTCGCATTGACGCTCGAGCACCCATGTCCAATCACCATCTTCACCCATCCGCCCACAGTACGCCCAACGCTCCCGCTTGGCGATTCAAGATTGCCAAGGGAGATCAAGCGGGATACAACCCAGCCAACTCATGCCACGAGGCGACTGTCCATCAAACGATTCCTGCGAGCGCTCCTGCCCCACCAATATCTCACCAACAGCGCTGTTGAGGCATTGGGAAAGGCGGGCGCAGACACGTGCTGGACTGCGCTCGACCGGTCTACTGAGCGGGGTCGAGCTCCTGCGTCGAACTGCCCGCTATTCGTCAGCTTCCCATTTCAGGGCGAGACCGTTTTTCAAAGACTCGCCCAAGTTCACCAACGAAAGTGGCCGTCATCTCGTTGAGCTCAACCGCCGAATACGGACCTACAACGATCGAGACTCATTGTCTCGACTGCTCTCAATAGGCCACGCGTGACACCCCTTATAAATATTGTTAATCAATTAGGGCGCTTTAATAGTTACCTCTATCTATAGCCGTGTAATGAGTCCGATGATTGTGTAAGTTCTTCCGTCATGGAACTTGATAGTCCTGTGAGCTCGCCTGGCGACAAAATGGGCCCGTGGCAATTTCTTACGAATCACACCCACGTGCTGGTGGCGATTCGTCGCAATCCCAACATTCGTCAGCGAGAAATCGCCGACCAGGTCGGCATTACCGAAGGCGCGGTGCAACGCATCGTGCATGAACTCGAAGAGAGCGGTTGCCTGACCCACACCAAGGTCGGTCGACGCAATCACTATGAGATCGTCTTCGACCGCGATTTACGTCACCCACTCGAGACGAATCACACCCTGGGCGAGCTACTCACCCTGCTCGAAGACTGAGTCGAAAACGAGCCCAAACACGCGTGTTTGAACGCTCCTGACGAGGCGTTCCCAAAATACAGAACGTGACAGGCCCCAACTTCACGCTGGCGTTTAACGCTTCCTACGCGGGCCGTTCGGTGATGTCGATGATCACGGGCTCAATGGAACCACCGAACTCGAGAACCCGTCCAACGAGCTCAGCGAGCCCCTCAGGCACCACCTTGTCGTTCGTCTCGTGTAACTCGGCTGGCGTGAACCAGCGCATGTCGACGATCCCTTCGCCCCGTAGTTCGTGCTCAGCCAAGGCTGGCGCGAGGGCAAATTGACGACATGGCACCAGATGAATGTCTTCCTGCTGCCCGCCGTAACCCGGAGCAATGCCTGGGCCGCGCTGGGTGCGGCGGCACACGACAGGACCGATAAACGCCTCGGCTAGGCCGGTTTCCTCGAGGAGCTCTCGTCGGAGCGCCGTCGGAAGGTCTTCGCCGTCTTCGATACCACCGCCAGGCAAGACCCATCCGGTCCAGCCGTTGCGTTCCAGCAAGAGCTTGACCATGAGGACCCGGTCAGTCGGGTCGATCATGAGCGCCCGTACTGCTTGGCGCAGGGGAAGTTCGGAGTCGGTCATGAGTTGTTGCCAATTCGCACCTTGGGCAGCAAAGCAGCAACTGAGCGAGATCGCAATACGCCAGCCCAAACTCCAGCGCAGTACGAGCCGTGGTCGAGCGCCCGAAATGCGGTGTGGGTCACCAGATTGTTCGCTGGGCGGGTACGGAACCAGTCGATCATTGCGGGGACAACGAGAGCGGTGGCAAGCGCCCGTCGACTCCTGCTTGTCCACACCAACAGGGGTGCCCAGGATCGGGTCACCGCTGCAGCGAGACCATGCACGGCATACCCGTGCGTCATGACCGTTAGCCGAGCGGCCTCTTTTGCGGGAGCGTCGACTTTGCCAGTGAGTTTGCGGGTTAACGCCACAATGCCGCTGGCTGTGGCCGCAGCAGCAACCAACCGAAGTCGACGTCCGCCAAGGAGCAGGCCCAGCGTGGTCACGGTGATGTTTGCCGGAAGCTGCAGCGGCGAGACTTTGTCGCCGTGGCGAGCCGAGAGCTCGGCCGCCGAGGAACCATAGGTGAATCGCTGACGGGCGAACGCAGCAACTGACGGCCGGTTGCGATGGTGGACCACCGCAGCCGGCTCAAACCGGACAAGGTGCCCGTGTTGGATGAGTCGCCACACCATGTCGACGTCTTCGCCATAACGCATAGCCTCGTCGAAACCCCCAACTCCCTCGAGCATGTTGGTCCGCACGACCAACATTGCCGACGGCACATAGGAGGTGCGGGTGCCGGGGAACACCAGGGCTGCATCACTTCCCATATCGAGCGGCGAATTGTCGGCCTCGTACGCCGCAATCCGGTCGGCGCCAGGTTCAGCCGCTACCCGTGGCGCCACAACAGACACTGCTGGGTCGACAAAGTGGGCAAGCAAAGTTTGTATCGCGGCAGCACTCGGCACGACGTCTGCGTCGACAAACACGATCACCTCAGGTCGAAAAGTTACGTCCCCTGGGGAGGTAACTTTTGGTTGGAGCACGTTTCGCCAGCCTGTGTTGCGGGCTGCCGCCGGCCCTCGGTTGACGTCGTGATGGACTAAATCCGCGCCATGGGCGGCAACGATCGCGGCCACAGAAGAAACGTCAGCGGATGCGTCGTCCACCACGACAATCTGGCTTTCGGGCGAGTACGAACGCAACACTCCCAGTAGCCGATCGAGACCGTCGGAATCGTTGTGCACCGGCACCACGAACGCTGAGGTCACTTCAGGCGAGTTGGTGGGTACCGGGCTGAATACCGGGTGCACCATTCCACCTCGGATCAGTCTGTCGCGCAGCTTGGTGGCTTCACTTGAAGCCAGCGTTGCCGTGCCCGTAAGCCAGTCATTCAGCAACTGTGACCCGGCCGCAGACAAACGAATCAGGCGAAATGGGGAGCCCC
>Ga0206129_10001989_pt1 | contig 26390 bp, 22 predicted proteins | sample Helgoland_Spring_8_FD_148616 | JGI IMG/M metagenome (GOLD analysis project Ga0206129, IMG submission 148616) | Pelagic subsurface seawater microbial communities from Kabeltonne, Helgoland, North Sea - Helgoland_Spring_Bloom_20160502_2 | ecosystem: Environmental > Aquatic > Marine > Epipelagic ...
AGAAGAATCAAACGTTGAGTTGGCAGAAGAGTTGGTGGCGCTGATTATCGCGCAGCGAAATTTCCAGGCTAATGCCAGAACCATTGAAACGGCTAATGAAGTTACGCAAACAATTATCAACCTTCGTTAATAATTAAGTTACTGAGCGATTGCTTAAGGCTAATTACCATGGATCGAGCACTCTACGTATCAATGACCGGGGCTAAGCACAATATGCTTGCTCAAGCTGCCCACTCGCATAATCTTGCGAATGCTGCAACGACAGGGTTTAAGTCTGATTTTGTTGATGCGTTGTCAATGCAGGTAGTCGGCGGTGATGGCTTGCGCACAAGAACATACGCTGTTGCTCAAACACCGGCCACTAACTTTGCACCGGGTTCACTGCAAGAAACAGGTCGTGATTTAGATGTGTCGGTACAAGGTGGCGGTTGGTTGGCGGTAATTGGTGAAGACGGCCGCGAGGCTTATACGCGAGCAGGTAAATTGTCGACTGATGCATTTGGTGTGTTGCGCAATGAGCGCGGTGACCAGGTGCTCGGCAATCAAGGCCCTATTGTTATCCCTGAAGCTGAAAAAATTGAAATTGGTACCGACGGCACAATATCTGTTCGCGCACTCGGTCAAGGCCCTGAAACATTGGTTGAAGTCGACCGGCTGAAATTAGTCCTGCCAGAGCCTGGTGAGCTTGTTAAAGATGCAAACGGCCTGTTTTTTTCCAAAAATGGCCCACTAGAACCTAACGCTACACTCAGCGTGCGCAAAGGTTTTGTAGAAAACAGTAACGTTAATCCAGTTGAAGAGCTTACTAGCGTCGTGGCGCTTGCCAGGCAATTTGAAATGCAAGTTAAATTGATGCAAACGGTCAGTGAAATGGCCGAGTCGTCTACTCGTTTGTTACAGGTTCAGGTTTAACTGAATTTTTTGTATCAGTGATTGATCGTAAGAATAGAAGGCGCTAGCGAATACTATGACGCTGCAACTAAAGAGAGAAGAATTATGCATGCTGCACTTTGGGTAAGTAAGACGGGCTTAACCGCTCAAGACAAACAGCTAACAACCATTTCGAATAACCTCGCGAACGCCTCGACCGCAGGCTTCAAGCGCGATCGTGTTGTGTTTGAAGACTTGTTGTATCAAGTGCAGCGCCAACCGGGTGGGCAGTCGTCGCAAAATACTCAGCTCCCTACAGGTTTGCAGCTTGGTACGGGTGTTAGGGTAGTGAGTACGCAAAAAGAATTTAGCACTGGCACATTGCAGGTTACTGATCAGCCGCTTGATATGGCTATTGATGGCCGCGGTTTTTATGAGATTTTAATGCCTGATGGCAGTACCGCTTATACGCGTAACGGTGAGTTTTCACTGAGTGCGGATGGAGAAATTGTTAATAGCGATGGCTTTCAACTTCAGCCAGCGATTGCAATACCTAATAGCACTTTGTCGGTTACGGTTGCCCGGGATGGCACGGTCTCTGCGTTAGTGGCAGGTAACTCTGCTCCAACGCAGGTAGGTTCAATTCAGTTAAGCGATTTTTTAAATCCCAGTGGTTTGCAAGCGGTAGGTTCAAACTTATACCTCGAAACGGCCTCTAGTGGTGCTGCCCAGCAGGGTACGCCTGCCACCAACGGTTTTGGTTCAATTGAGCAAGGTATGGTAGAAAACTCTAACGTCAATATCGTAGAAGAGTTGGTCAATATGATAACCACTCAGCGAACGTATGAGATGAACTCAAAAGTGATTCAGACCGCCGATCAGATGCTGCAGTTCGTTTCGCAAAATATATAAGGTGCATAGTCGCGGGCAATTTTTAACGAGTAGGGTGATGAGCGTGAGCAAGCCAATCAGTGATAGACAAAACGAGCAGTTAGTTAGATCGCCAAGGTTTTTTTTGGCGCTATGGCTGATGGCTTTAGCGCTGCAGGGTTGCGCTAGCTATCCGTTAGCCGACGTTGAGCCAGGTGACCCAGAGTATGCGCCAGTATTAGTGCCGAGTGAAATGCCACGCGCAATTAGTGCGGGTAGTTTATATCAAACGGTTGCGGGCATGTCGCTGTATGAAGATCGGCGCGCTTACCGGTCGGGTGACATTATTACGGTGATACTTAATGAGCGCACTATATCGAGTAAATCAACCGAGACATCCGTGGGTAAAAGTGCTGATTTATCAATGACTGAAGGGACGCTTCTTGGCAGAGCAGTGGATCTGAAAGGCAATTCGTTACTTGCTGATTTAGCGCAAGATCGTACGTTTGATGGTAATGGCGAGACCGATCAGGAAAATAGTTTGAGTGGCAGCATTGCAGCAACGGTTGCTGATGTATTGCCTAACGGTTTATTGGTGATACGCGGTGAAAAATGGATGACGCTAACCACTGGCGAAGAATTCATTCGCTTGCGCGGGCTCATTCGTCCTGAGGATATTTCATCCAACAATACTATTCCTTCTACCAAAATAGCCGATGCGCGCATTTCTTATAGTGGCACTGGCGAGCTGGCTGATGCTAGTCGCCAAGGTTGGGGTTCACGCTTCTTTAACTCTCGATACTGGCCTTTTTAATGATTACTCAAGCGAATCTTATGATGAACTCTTTGCTCAAAAAAATGGTCTTGCTGGCGGTGTTGTTGCAGTCAGGCGCCGCTGCAGCTGATCGTTTGAAAGACATTGCCTCGCTGGCTGGTGTGCGCAGTAATGCCTTGCTCGGTTATGGTTTGGTGGTAGGGCTTGATGGCTCGGGTGACCAAACTTCGCAGACACCATTCACCACGCAGTCATTTACCAATATGCTCAAGCAATTTGGTGTGAGCTTGCCCGACGGCTTGCGTTATCAGCTTAAAAACGTAGCGGCCGTGGCAGTGCATGCCGAATTACCGGCCTTTGCAAAGCCTGGGCAAAATATTGATGTGACGGTTTCATCAATCGGCAACGCTAAAAGTTTGCGCGGTGGTAGCCTACTGTTAACCTCATTAAAAGGTGCCGATGGCCAAGTCTATGCTTTGTCGCAAGGTAACTTGGTTGTAGGTGGCTTTGGGGCTGAGGGTTCGGATGGCTCTAGTATCACAGTAAACGTTCCTAGCGTAGGCCGCATTCCCAACGGCGCCACGGTAGAGCGGTTAGTAGAAACAGGCTTTGAAACTTCTGCCAATATCATTTTCAACCTACACCGATCCGACTTTACAACAGCCAAGCGAGTTGCCGATAGTATTAACACAACGTTTGGTCCCGGAGTGGCACAAGCGCTTGATGCCGCCTCAATTATTGTTACTGCGCCTAAAACGGCCAGTGACCGCGTCACTTACGTGTCGGTTTTAGAAAACCTTGATATCGAGCAAGGCCGTGAGTCGGCCAAAGTGATTATCAATTCTCGTACAGGCACCATTGTGGTCGGCCAGAGTGTCAAAGTGTCCCCGGTTGCGGTTACGCATGGCAGCTTAACCGTCACGGTGACCGAAGATCCGCGTGTGGTGCAGCCTGGTGCCTTTGCAGGCGGCGAAACGGCTATTGTTCCTGATGCACAAATACAAATTGATGAGGGCGACGGGCGGATGTTCTTGTTTGACGCAGGCACGCAGCTCGATACGATTGTTCGTGCAGTGAATCAAGTCGGTGCAGCCCCAGGTGACTTGATGGCCATTTTAGAAGCCATGAAGCAAGCTGGTGCATTGCGGGCAGAGTTGGTGGTGATCTAGTGCAGGCTGCCGGATTGAATTCGTTGAGCGATTCGCTCGCCACCACGGGCATTAGTGCGGGGCGCTCTGGAGGATTGGGTCAAGACTCGACGGCCTATAACGATCTTAGTTCACTGCAAAACTTGAAGTTAGTTGATGGCGAAAATCCTCGTCAAGCGCTGAATGAAATTGGTCGTCAATTTGAATCGTTGCTAGTGCATCAAATGTTGAAGTCTATGCGCAATGCTTCAAAGGTCTGGTCTGAGGGAGGCTTGCTTAATTCTGACCGAGTAGGTTTCTATCAAGAGATGATGGATGACCAGCTTAGCTTGGAGATGACCAAAGGGGATGGCATTGGCTTGGCCAAACAATTTACCGATGATCTGTCAAACCGCTTTACCAACACACGTAACGACGAGCAAGAGCAAGCTGCTGCAAGTGGCATGATTGATATTGCGCGCATGCGTCCGGTACAAAGTGCCAGCGTTAAAGTCGATGCAAGCGCAGGTGTTGCTGATGTGACGGCGGTTCTCTCACCGTCAGTGGCGCTAGCTGCGCAACATAGCGCTGCTCCGCAATCTATTAACTCTCCTGAAGACTTTATTGCGCAGTTGCAGCCATTGGCCAATGCAGCCGCAGAAAAGTTGGGCGTGCCCTCTGAGGCGATATTAGCGCAGGCGGCCTTAGAAAGTGGCTGGGGTCAGAAAGTGAGTCAGCATAGCGATGGCCGCAGTAGTCATAACTTGTTTGGTATCAAGGCCGACCAGCGATGGCAAGGTGAGGCGGTAACTGTCAACACATTGGAATATTTTACCGAGCGGCCGGTGCGCGTAAGTGCGCAGTTTAGAAGCTACGGGTCGTATGCTGAAAGCTTTAATGATTATGTTGAGTTTATTAACACTAACCAGCGCTATGAGCATGTCACGCAAGACCCGCAGCAATATCCCCGTGCATTGCAGCGAGCAGGTTACGCAACAGATCCAGCATATGCTGAGAAAATTGAAAATATTATGCAGCGCTTTGAGCAGAAAGATGGCACTGAGTTACCGTTGGCCGGCAGTCAACGTGCGGCTAATGATTCAGTAGTACCATCAATGCCAGTGGCGGGCTAACGGAAAAATAATGACGCGATTACTTGACATCGGTGTGAGCGGTTTAACAGCGCATCAACGTGCACTTGCCACTACCGGGCAGAATATTTCTAATGCAGGTGTTGAAGGTTATAGCCGGCAAGAGGTGGTATTTGAAACGCGTGGCACTGAGTTTGCTGGCGACGGCTTGGTTGGTCGTGGTGTGGATGTGGGCACCATTCGCAGGATTACCGATGAATACTTGGTGCGCCAGTCGTTTACTGACATCGCTAGAGTCGGTGAGTTGAGCGTGTTCCGCAACGGTATTGAGCAGCTCGATAATTTACTCTCTAGTGAAGAGACGGGCTTGTCGGGTTCGCTAGACCAGTTGTTTGCTAGCTTGCAAGCGGCTTCTGAATCGCCCACCTCGCTACCACTTAGGCAGCAGGTGCTTACCAATGCAGACAATTTAATTAGTCGTTATCAGGGTATTTCTGGGCAGATCGATGCTATTGTTGATCAAAGTGACGATGCGATGGTGGCCTTGGCGCGGCAAATTAATAGTATTGCTGATGGCCTTGCGCAAGTTAACGCCGAAGTGCAGGCAGCAGGAGGCAACTTAACTAAATCGAACGATTTGCTCGACCGTCGGGACCAGTTGCTGCGTGATTTGTCTGAAAATATCGGGTTTACGACCTCAACCCAAGACAACGGCATGATCAATATCTTTGTCGGTGGAGGGCAGGCGTTGGTCCAAGGTAGCAGCGCTAATCAGTTAACCACATTGAAGGGCACGACCGAAAACTCAGGCTTAGAGCTAGCCATTGTTTCTAACGGTGTTCCTAAGGTCATTACTGAGCGTGTTGTTGGCGGTGCGTTGGGCGGCATACTACAGTTTCGTAGTCAGGGTTTGGGCGATGCAGCCAATCAATTGGGCTTGGTGCAAACGCTGGCTAGTCATAGTTTCAATAGCTTGCATAGCGAAGGGGTTGATTTAAACGGTCTGTCAGGGGGCGATTTTTTTACTTCGATTAATGATCGCGACTCGCAGCTATTTCGTGCGAAGCCGGCGATTTCCAATAAGGGTAGTTCGGTTGTGTCGGTGGGTGTTGATGACCCTTCAATGTTGGTGGCCAGCGATTATGCGCTCGACCTCTCGCAAGCTGGAAACTTACTGGCTTTCAGCATAACGCGGCAATCCGATGGTGCTGTAATTAACAGTGGCGCTATTCCTAATAGTTTCCCGCAATCGTTAAGTGTGGCTGATGGCTTTACGATCAATCTTGAGTCGGGTGACTTTCAAGCGGGCGATAAGTTTATATTGAGCCCGGCCAGGCTTAGCCCGTCGAGTGTGGAGCGGCTAGTGCCAGACTCCGCTTCGTTGGCACTGGGTCTTCCGGTGAGTACGAGCGAAGGGGTGGGTAATTTAGGCTCAGGTGCCATTAGTCAGGTTGAATCTTTAGCCAGCGGTTTGAATAGTTTGGCCGACAAGCAATTGGCGCAGGAAAAACGCAGCGAATCACCGCCGTTAGTGGTGAGGTTTACTAGTGAAACAACTTACGATATTTTAGATAACTCCAACCCGGCTCAGCCAACCCAGTTGTCGTCTCCTTTACGCGGCTTATCATTTTTGCCTGGGCGTAATAATTCGGTGTTAGATTTTGATCTGCAATCGTCAATGCTCGCTACCAGCGGGGCGTTTGCGTTCACCGCTTCGGCAGGCTTGCTGGGTACCACCACTAATGGCAACCCTGGCGAAAATATTGTTTTAACTCAAACGGATTCAACGACGGGTCTTAGTAGTAGCCAGAGCTTGGTTTTATTGCCGGGCGAGTCTGCTTCAACTGCGGCAGCAAGATTAAGTGATGTGAGTGGCGTAAATGCCACGGCTAATACACAGGTGCAACTGCAAATTAGTGACGATGCGTTAGCGCCGCCCATGCAGGTGCGGCTTAACGGAGTTGACTTAACTGACGCTGCCAATGGGCCTGTTCCTAGCCCTCTTAATGCTAGATTTTTGTCAATCCGGATTAATCAATTATTTGCTGGCAGCGGCATTAGCGCATCGGCCAATGCTGGCGTCATGAGCATTCGCTCGGTCAATGGCGAAGATCTTACGCTAGAGAACTTAGGTGCAGGCACCGATACTATTACGCTTACGTCTATTAACGGCGTTGCAGCATCGGTTACCGCAGGTGCGGGCCAAGAGTTAGTGGTGGCGGGCACCGTAGAGGTGGTGCTTGATAAAAATCTGGCGCTGAGTTCTTCAGGCGGCTTTTTGGGCGCTTCGACAGCCTCAGGGCTGCCGGCCTATTTAGGTTATGCGGCAACTATTTCTGGCAAGCCTCAAGTTGGCGACGAATTTTTGATTAACACCGGCAGCACGGGTAAAGGCGACAATCGCAATGCGCTGGCTTTAGCTGCGTTGCAAACAGCCGATACAGGTAGAGGTGGTAGCTCGATCAATGAGGTGTATGCGCAGTTGGTAGGCTCGGTGGGCAATAAAGCGTCGTCGGCACGTATCGATAGTGAAGCTGCGCAGTCGCTATTGACACAAACCAGCGAGCGGCTGTCATCGGTTAGCGGCGTCAACCTCGATGAGGAGGCGGCCAGGTTGCTGCAGTATGAGCAGGCTTACAACGCATCGGCGCAGGTTATTTCTATTGCTCGGTCCATTTTTGATTCATTGTTGGCGGCGTTTCGCTAACTGTTTTTACTGGTAACAAGGTCATTGTTTATGCGTTTATCGACGCAAACATTTTTTCAAAATAGCTCCACCGCGATTATTGATATCAATAGTCAGGTGCAGCGTTTGCAACAACAGATCTCCAGTGGTGAGAGGCTCCTGAGCGCTGCTGATGACCCGGTGGCGGCTGCGCGCATTTTGCAGCTTGAATCAGAGCTCGGTAAATCAGACCAGTACAAGCGCAATATTGATTTAGCCGAGGGGCGCTTACAGCTTATTGAGGGTTCGGTTGCCGGGGTAGAGGATATTATTCAGCGTGTAAGAGAGCTGGTCATTCAATCGGGCAATGGCGCGTTAACCAATAATGAGCGCACACAAATTGCCACCGAAATTGAGGAACGCACAAAGCAGTTGGTAGATCTGACCAACACGCGAGATTCCGGTGGGGATTATATTTTTGGTGGTTTTAATGTCGATGCCCCAGCGTTTGCTGAAAATGCCTCGGGCTTTGACTATCAGGGTGATGAAGGCGTTCGGTTGGTGCAGATTGCTAGCAGTTCTTATGTGGCCATATCTGAGTCGGGCGAGCGTCTGTTTAGCGATATTCCTGTGGCTAGAAATGAGGTGGCCGCCACTGCAGTGGGTTCAAATTTAGGCGGTGTGGTCATAACCAGCGCAGAAGTTACCGACCAAGCGGCTTTTGATGCGGTATTCCCCGAAGACTTTGTGGTGACTTTTAATGACTTGAATAATATCGCGCCGGCAGCCCCCAACTATACGATTACGCGTCGTTCCGATGGCGCGGCTGTGGCTACAGATGTTGCTTATAGTGCCGCCAGTGGCATTACGTTTAGTGGTTTTACGCTTGAGCTAGATGGTGTGCCGCAGCAGGGCGACCAATTTGTGGTGCAGTCGACCAACACCAGCGATATGTTAACCACCGTGCAGCGTATTGCTCGCGATATGGCTACGTTTAACAATTCGACCGACCGCGATGCATTTATTGCCGATGCATTGAATGACCTTGATAGCGTCTTTGATACTCTGTCGCAGGGGCGCTCACGCATAGGGGCGCGACTTAATACGATTGAAAGTACGCGCAACACGCTGGAAATAACCGACGTTAACAATCAAGCAACTCTCAGCAGTATTCGTGACCTTGATTACAATGAGGCGATCAGCCAGCTTTCGTTTCAGAGTTTTGTACTCGAAGCGGCTCAACAGAGCTTTGTGCGTGTATCGAACCTGTCGCTTTTTAATTTTCTTCGCTAGTCCCCCAAGCTAGCGGCGAGCTCTTGCGACTATTTACGGGCAGTTTAATAGTCATTCAAGTATTCAGTCAGTCCCGCCTCGCTCGCATCCTCTTTTGTTCAATTTTGCTCTAAGTCTTTGTTTTTTCGGTATTAGCTGTACAAAAATCCGGCAACCCTGGTGTTTTTGTGAACTAGATCACACTTTTACCCCCTCAAGTACTAAAGATTTCTAAATGCTGGCCGTTATAGATAATAACCGCGCTTTTTAATGCCGGTCTCTAATCGGGCTCTTGCCATACAAGAAACCGGACAGTAACGCATTTAGCAGCAGTACTTACAATTACGAAGGGGCACACTCTCATGGGTTTATCAGTCAACAGTAACATCGCATCGCTTACCGCTCAGCGAAACCTTAACGAATCGCAAGGCAGCTTGAACACTTCATTGCAGCGCCTGTCTTCTGGTCTGAGAATTAACAGCGCGCGTGACGATGCAGCGGGCTTAGCAATTAGCAACAGCTTCACCTCGCAGGTTCGAGGGCTTGATCAAGCCATTCGAAACGCCAATGACGGTATTTCATTGGCGCAGGTGGCAGAGGGTGCATTGCAAGAAAGCACTAACATTCTGCAGCGAATCCGTGAATTGTCTATTCAGTCGGCTAACGGCTCAAACGGTGGTAGTGAACGAGCAGCGCTCCAACAAGAAGTGGGCCAGTTGCAAGAAGAGCTGAATCGAATCTCTAGCACAACTTCATTTGGTGATCGTGTTTTACTTGATGGCTCTTTCGGAACAGAATCATTTCAGGTAGGTGCCCAGGCGAACGAAACGATCGGTGTAACCCTAACAGCAGCATCATCTAACGATATTGGCTCTAACCGTATTGATTTTGATGGTACGGCCATTGGCGCAGCAGGCACTGCGGCTGGTGCAGTTCCTGCAAGTACGGTAGCTGGTACGACCTTTACCGTAAATGGTAACTTGGGCTCGGCAGCGGTTACGTATTCGGTGGCTGACTCTGCGCGCTCTATAGCGGGTGCGATTAATGCTGAGCAAGGTAATACAGGTGTCTCTGCGGATGCGCGTACCGTGGCAACATTTAGCGCTTTAAATGAGACGGGCGTCCTGAGTCTCGATCTCCAAGGCACAGGAGCGGCAATTGCCAGTATTTCTGTTAACGTTACGTCTGTCTCTGACCTGTCAGATTTGGCTACAGCAATCAATCAGCAGTCTGCCGCTACTGGGGTAACGGCCACTGCAGACGGCGGCACAGTCACTCTAGTGAATGAAGCTGGCGACGATATCCAGATTGACAACTTCGATATTGCTGGCTCTACAACAGAAACGGCCACTGTAACCGCGCGTAATTATGATGATACGGCTACAACGAGTGCTGCAGCCTCCACGTCTAGTCTCACCGCTACGAATCTGGCCACTAGGGTTCAGGGTCAGTTGCGAGTAGACTCAAGTGCTGGGTTCAATATTAGCGGTGCGGATGCGACGGTAGCCACGACCGTTGCGTCGTCGCTGGAGACAGTAGCTTCGGTCAATATCTCTACTCAAGCAGGCGCTCAGTCGGCTATTGCGGTCATTGATGCGGCTATCCAGGGCATTGACTCACAGCGAGCGGGTATTGGTGCGGTTCAGAATCGGCTGTCTTCAACGATCTCTAACCTGAGCAGCGTTTCAGAAAGCGTTTCTGCCGCTAGAAGCCAAATTCAAGACGCTGATTTTGCAAAAGAAACAGCTAACTTGACTCGTACGCAGATCTTGCAACAGGCGGGTATTTCGGTACTTGCTCAGGCAAATGCTTTGCCGCAGCAGGTACTTGGCTTACTTCAGTAAGGTTTTAGCGCGGTTGAATAAGCGCCATCGGCGATGGCGCTTATTCGATTAAGCTGAGGTTAAAACATGACAAACATAGATAGTGTTAATAGCGTAAGGGGTTCAGCGCAAGCGCCGAGAGACTCAGTGAGCCCTCAGCAAGCGCTGAGCAATAGTGCCCAAGACTCAATAGCAAGGGCGGCCGTTGACGGCAAGACTTTGCCGCAATCCGGCAAGGCCACTAAGGCAGAAGCGGCTGATCAGCAGCCAACTGCACAGGATTTTGAAGCAGTTGTTGCTAAGTTGTCCGATTTTGTTCAAGCTGTTGAGCGTGATCTGTCCTTTACGGTGGACGACAACACCGGCGACACAATTATTGTGGTCAAAGATCGCCAGACCGATGAAGTGGTTCGGCAAATACCCAGCGAAGAAGTTGTTCAGCTGGCACAGAAACTGCTTGAGTTACAAGAAGAGCTGGAAGGCTCAAAAGGTAATTTACTCGAAGTGCGCGTCTAATTTCATTAGCATGCGCGGGATGTGTTTCGCATGGCTAGTATTTCTTCTCTTGGTGTAGGCTCGGGGCTTGACCTTCAGGCTCTTGTTGATGGGCTTATTGCCGGCGAGCAGCAACGTAAATTTACGGGACTCAACCGTCGCGAAGCCATCGCTAACGAGCGTATCTCTGCATTTGGGCTACTCAAAAGCTCTGTATCCCTTTTCAACGATTCTCTTCTCTCTCTTGGCAATGTTTCAACATTTCAGGGTCGCAATGCGGCTTCATCCGATGCCGATTCTTTTTCAGTCAGTGCTGCAGGTAATGCGGCTACCGGTAGTTATAGTGTTGAGGTTGTTGCCACGGGTCAGGCGCAGCGCCTAACCGGCGGTAGCTTTGTTGACGTGACTAACACCGCTATTGCTAGCGCCGACACTGCCATTGGTGGTGGCACGTTAACCATTCAGCAAGGTGGGCAGCCTAGCTTTGCCGTCACGATTAATTCTGCAACGAGCTCTTTGAACGAAATTGTAGCGGCGATTAATAGCGCCGAGGGTAACACTGGGGTTGAAGCCTCCATTATCAATGCCGACAGTGGCCCTGTGCTAGTGATCAACGCCAATGATGTGGGCACTGATAATCAAGTGACCATTTCGGTTGATGATGTTGACACCAACAACACCGATGCGCAGGGTCTCTCCCAGCTTAGCTTTGATCCGAGTGATATTCCTGGATCAAATTTAACTCAGGCTAATGCGGCATTAGATGCGCAAATTACGGTGAACGGTCAAACGGTGACGTCTAATTCGGGCAACGTTTTTAGCGATGTGATTAGCAACGTATCCATTACGGCTTTGGCCGAGACCACCTCTGCCGGCACCGTGACCATTACCAAAGATATTGACCAAGCCACTTCGGCGGTAAGTGACTTTGTGGATAGTTTCAACGCGTTAACTACCAGCGTCAAAGACCTAGGTCGAGCCGGTAATGAAGATGGAGCCACTGGCGGAATATTAGTAGGAAACTCAGTATTGCGGTCGCTCAGCGGCCAGTTGCGTAGCGTTATTTTTAATGTGATTGATGAAACGCAGCCTGAGGGTTTGCGAACCCTTAGTGATATAGGCATTAACATTGATCGAGAGGGTCAGTTAGCGTTAGATAGCAGCAAATTGGCATCGCTACTTGAAACTAATTTTGATGATGTAGCGCGGCTGTTAGCGGCGGACGGCAATGCTATTGCGCAAAATCAGCAATTGCAATCGGTCAGCTTCGGCACGGTAAGTTCGGAGCTGGGTGAGGGTGACTTGACCATTTCGGTAGGCGATACAAGCTTTACGGTGGCTATCTCGGCTGGTGCAGCGAACAATACTTTGCAGGGCGTGCGTGATGCTATAAACGCGGCAGGCGATAACGCCGGTGTGACCGCCTCCATTATATTGGTTGACGACGGCTTGGGTGGCACTAACGCGCAGCTGATTTTAACTGCTGACGAGGTGGGTGATGAGTCGGCTATTGCTGTTACGGTTGTAGATGGCTCCGATGCCGACAATGAAGATCTTTTCGGCCTGTCGCGATTGGCCAGTGTTAATTTAACTGAGAATGTTGCCAGTACGCTGGATGCGCCATCGGGCATCGTGCTGAGATTGCAGGATGTTGTGGCAGGTTTTTTGGGTGGCGGTGGTGAGGTCGGTATTATAGATTCGCGCACTCAGGGTTTAACGCGAGACATCGATCGTATTGATGACGAGCGCCTCGTAGAGCAGAATCGTTTGAATGCATTTCAAGACCGTTTAACCCGGCAGTTCGCCGGCTTAGATTTGTTGGTGGCAAACTTAACCGCCAGCGGCGATTTTTTGTTGAGCCAGTTAAGCAGTATCTCGGAAATTTCCAATAGTCGTAACAGAAACTAAATGGGGTATCTACGAGCGCAAGCTTAGGTGGCGGCTTTAAAAATAATTTTGTTAAAGAGGAAAGCATGAATAAATCTTCAGCAGGTCAGCAGTATAAGCAAATTAATGCGCAAACAGGTGTGGTCGATGCCGATCCGCATCGTTTGATTCAAATGTTATTTGCAGGTGCCTTAGAGCAAATTGCCATAGCCAAGGGCTGTATGCAGCGAAATGAAGTTGCAGGTAAAGGTAAGGCCATTGGCAAAGTACTAGGTATATTAGGCGCTTTAAGAGATAGTGTTAATGCCGAAGCCGGTGCTCCTGAATTGACGGATAATCTCACTGCTTTGTACGAGTTTGCCACGCGGCGTATCAGCGAGGCCAATCTTGGCAATGAAGAGGCAGGCTTAGATGATGCGATGGGGATTCTCAAAGAGCTGCAAGCGGGTTGGAATGATATTCGTCCTGAATTTTTGGCTAAGAATGAGTTGACTTCGGCCTAGTGGATTTCGGTCTAGCTGACTTCGCGTTAGTTGGTGCCAGCTTCTTGGATTTTTTGGCGGCGCCTTAACACGAATGAATAAAGATTTTAGCGTTTGTAGAGCTTAGTTAGGAAGTATGCCGATACGATGAAAGACGAATCTCAGGTAGCAGGGGGCGCGACGCAGCGTAGTCTTGCAAAGATAGATGCTTTGATAGAAGGCTATAAAAAAGCGTTAGAAAATGGCAATTGGCAGCAGTTGGCCCAGCTCGATGCCGATACTCGGGCAGTCGTCGAATCGACGGTGCAGTATGCACAGTCAATACCCGCTTCAAGCGATGCTGTGGCCTCAGTGCAAAGCAAGCTGCAAGAACTCTTTGAGCACAATCAGCGCGCAGTGGCATTCGCCGCTGGCGAGCGAAGCAAGATGGCTGAACAGTTGCGGGGTTTGGGTAATGCTAAAGTGGGTATTGATGAGTACACCTCGAACGCCAAGTTGTAGGTTTTCGCTGTAGAGTTGGTTTTTTTGCAAGCGCCTGTTATCAAAGCTATCTCCCGTTACTAAAGCTATCTCCCGTTACTAAAGCCATCTCCTTTCTTCACTGCTGGGTCAGCGCTCGCTTGTTCCGGCGCTGATGGTGCGCCTTGCATCATTATTTTGCGCATTATTACGTCACTATTTTGACCCTTCATGTTAATCATTTTTTTTTGGTATAGAATTAGTCAAGCTTTTGACCATGGCTGTTGTGGTGGCTATGTTTTTTCAGTAGTACAAAAAATAACTAACGCCACATGTAATGTAACCGTGTCTTTAATGATTATTTACCGAGACCAAAGCGATGCCACAAGAAGGTACTAACGACAACAGCGCCGGTGATCTGACCCCGTGGGAGGCCACGCGCGTTATCATTGTCGATGACGACCATCGCCGCGCTCAAGATACGCAGTTGTTGTTGCAGTTTGTGGGTGAGCCGGCGCGTGTGATTGCCTATGCCGATTGGTCTCAGGCTACGCAAGACATAGATGCCGGCAATGAGCCACTGCTGGGGTCCACTACCGAGCACCTAACGCTAGTATTGCTGGGTACTTGTGCTGTGCGACCGCTGGCCGAGCGCTTGCAAACCGTAGCCGATTGGTGCGCTACCTTGCCAGTTATTTTGGTGGGTGAAGGCGCCAGTCAAAACAGCCATAAAGATCTGCCAGCCGATTTAGCGCGCATGGTTATTTCACATCTTGATCTACCCTTGGAGTACGGCAAGCTAATTGACGACCTGCACCGTGCGCAAGTATTTCGCGAGCAATTTAATGCCTCGCATCGCCAGCAAGGTCAGCGCGATCCGTTGTTATTTCGCAGCTTGGTCGGCACTAGTCGTAAAGTCCAGCAAGTGCGCGAGCTTATGGCCCAGGTGGCCGACAAAGATGTCACCGTATTAATTACCGGTGAGTCGGGTACAGGTAAAGAAGTGGTTGCGCGCAACTTGCACTACCATTCACCGCGCCGTCAGCGACCCTTTGTACCGGTTAATTGCGGCGCTATACCGCCTGAACTGCTCGAGAGCGAATTGTTTGGCCACGAGAAAGGCTCTTTTACCGGTGCTATTAGTTCACGGGCGGGGCGCTTCGAGCTGGCCGAAGGTGGTACGTTATTTCTCGATGAAATTGGCGATATGCCGTTGAATATGCAGGTCAAAATTTTGCGCGTACTGCAAGAGCGAACCTTTGAGCGGGTGGGGGGCAACAAAACCTATAGCGCCGATATTCGAATTATTGCCGCGACGCATAAAAACCTTGAAGAAATGATTGTCAGCGGTGATTTTCGTGAAGATCTTTATTATCGAATCAACGTGTTTCCTATTGAAATGCCAGCCATGCGAGATCGCATAGAAGATTTGCCCTTATTACTCAATGAGCTGATTTCACGTTTAGAGAACGAGCAGCGCGGTTCGGTGCGCTTTAATTCGGCGGCTATTTTGTCGCTGTGTCAGCACAACTGGGCGGGCAACGTGCGGGAGTTGGCCAATTTAGTTGAGCGTATGGCCATCATGTATCCGTATGGGGTGGTGGGCGTTAAAGATTTGCCAGCCAAGTTTCGCTACGTAGAAGACGATACCGATATGGAGGCGCTGCAACAAGCTACTGGCGTTAATATTCCTAGTACGGCTAGCCTCGAAGACCGGCCTTTATTGCCCAGCGACGGTATCGATTTAAAAGAATACATTGCCTCGCTCGAGCAACATCTTATTCAGCAAGCGTTAGACGACTGTGGCGGTGTGGTGGCACGGGCTGCCGATAAGCTAAACGTGCGGCGTACTACTTTGGTTGAAAAAATGCGCAAGTACGAATTGAATCGGGTCTCTTAGTCGTTTTAATAATTAGGTCCGATATAGCCATCAAGTGCCGTTAAGCTCGGCGCAATAATAATATTTTTTAAAGTATTCTCTGTTTTGCATCGTTATCCGCCGAGTTATAAACGCTCCCTCTTTATTCTCTTACCGCTCCCACCCCACCAAAGTGATCGGGCCACTTAGATGTGTTTGGCGCGCACTTATTTTGGCCGTGCTCAGTCATTTTATTTTTTCTGGCTATGCTCATGGCTTTAGTGGTGTTCGGCAAGCCCTTGCCGCCCGCCAAAACATTGACAGCCACTGGTCTGTGGTCGTTTAGTATTCGAGCAAGATAATCGTAAGGCGCTAATATTATTGAATTTTTAGCCTTGGGCATAGCCCTTGCTAAGGTCTGGGTAGAGATCTCCCATTAGCTGTAGTTGGCAGCATTGGGTTGCGTACGTAAACTGCAGAGCTGCGAGTAATCTAACCATGCCTCCTCCACCCTCACTGAATCCTTCTGCGCGCAACGATGTTGCACAAGCGAAAGCTCAAGCCAATGCGCGCGCTCAAACCGAGGGCTTGCAGGCGACGTTTGAGTTGTTTAACCGCATGTCGGACAACTTGGCCGATTCTTATCGCACGTTGGAAACGCAAGTGGCCGCGCTCACCGATGAGCTTGACCGCGTCAATCGCCAACGCGCTATTGAAGTAAAAACCCGCGAGCAAGTTACCTCGCGCCTGAGCAATTTGCTCGATTTATTACCTGGTGGCGTTATCGTACTCGACCGCTGGGGGGCGGTGGCACAAGCTAATCCCGCTGCTCAAGAACTGTTAGAGCGAGAGGTGGTAGGTCGAAAGTGGGTTGAGGTGATTGCGGAATGTTTTGCCCCGCGCAAAGACGACTGGCATGAAATTTCGTTAAAAAATGGTAAGCGTGTGAGTTTAGCCACGCGCTCGCTTGAAGCTGAAACCGGTCAAATTATTTTACTCACCGACCAAACCGAAACTCGTCGCTTACAGCAGCAGGTAAGCCGCAACGAGCGTCTTTCGGCGCTGGGTAAGATGGTGTCGGCATTAGCCCATCAAATTCGCACGCCTTTATCAGCGGCGCTGCTTTATGCAGGGCATTTGTCTGAGCGTGAATTAAGTGTTGAGCAAACGCAGCGTTTTTCTGAAAAAATTGTATCGCGGCTCAATAACTTAGAGCAGCAGGTCAGCGATATGCTCATATTTGCAAGCGGTGATGTGCGGTTGTCCGACTCAGTAGCCGTAAGTGATTTGTTGCAAGAGGTTCAGCACGCGGCCGATATTGAGCTGTCAGCCAATCAAATCACGCTGAAAATTGAGCCGAGTCATGCCTCTAGCAAAATCATTTGTAATCGCCAAACTATGATTGGTGCGCTGGGCAACTTAATTCATAACTCTGCACAGGCTTCAAATATAGGCTCAAGCATTACCCTTACCACGCAGGTTAGCGAGCGTGAATTGACCTTGATCATTCGCGACACCGGCAGTGGTATAGCCGACGACATCATGACCCGCTTGCAGGCTGAGGAGGCGTTCGTCACCACAAAAGCGCAGGGCACTGGGCTGGGTTTGGCGGTTGTGCGCGCAGTGGTCAAGGCGCATCAAGGCACGTTTGCACTGCAATCAAAAGAAGGTCAGGGGACTACGGTCACTATTGTGTTGCCTTGTTTTTCCTAATTAATTTTAATACCTAAGCGGATTTAAAAATCTATGCCTCATTCGACAGCGACAGTCGTTGATTCACTATCGGTAACCATGCCGCATGGCCTCACTGGCCAGCAAGCTGCTCTGTTAGAGGCGCGAGTGTTGGTGGTTGAAGATGACGCTGCTTTGCAAGAAGCCATTGTCGATACACTTGAGTTGGCAGGCTGTGCTGTGGTGGCGGCCAGTTCGGCTGAGCGCGCTTTAGAACTGTTAGAACAAACCGTTGTGGATATTGTAATTACCGATGTCAATATGGACGGCATGGATGGCCATGAGTTGCTTGAGGCCATCAGGCAAACTAAGCCCTATTTGCCGGTGGTGTTAATTACCGCTTATGGCAGTATTCAGCGCTCGGTAAGCGCCTTGCAAAATGGCGCAGTTGATTATTTAGTTAAGCCCTTTGAGCCAAAGGTTTTAATCGAGTTGGTGGTGCGTTATGCGCTGGGCCATATTGCCGGTGCCGATCAGCCCTTGGCTGTGGCTGAATCTAGCCAAGCTTTGCTGCAGTTGGCTGAGCGAGTAGCCTCAACCGACTCCACCGTATTAATTGCAGGCGAGTCGGGCACCGGTAAAGAGGTGCTGGCTCGTTATATTCATGCCAGCTCACCGCGCAATGAGCAGCCCTTTGTTGCCATTAACTGCGCTGCTATACCTGAAAGTATGCTCGAGGCTACTTTGTTTGGGCATGAAAAAGGTGCCTACACCGGCGCGCATCAGTCGGCGCCGGGTAAGTTTGAGCAGGCTAACGGCGGTACCTTGTTGTTAGATGAAATTTCCGAAATGGATTTAGCTCTGCAAGCCAAGCTATTGCGCGTAATACAAGAGCGTGAAGTTGAGCGTGTGGGCGGGCGCAAAACGATTGCGTTAGATGTTCGCATTATTGCTACCACCAACCGCGAGTTGCGCCGGCATGTTGAGCAGGGTAATTTTCGTGAAGATTTATTTTATCGCCTGAGTGTATTCCCATTAAATATACTGCCACTGCAGCAGCGGCGTGAAGACATTGTGCCACTAGCGCGGCATTTACTGGCAGAGCATGTTAAAAAAATGCAGCGCGGTCATGTGGTCTTTAGTGCCGCTGCCGAGCAAGCCTTGCGCGCCTACAATTGGCCAGGCAATGTGCGCGAGCTCGATAACGTAGTGCAGCGCGCTTTAATTTTACAGCCGGGTTTGACGGTGGAAGTTAGCGACTTGATGTTTGATAGCGGCAATACTTTGGGTGCTGCTTCGTCATCGTGTGATGCTCCGTTAGCTAGTGATCAGGATGAGACTGTGAGTGATACCTCGGCCAGCTTACTAGAAAGCGGGCTTAAGCAAACCGAGTATCAAATTATTCTTGATGCATTAGGTGATGCTAACGGTTCGCGCAAAGATGCCGCCGATAAATTAGGCGTGAGCCCGCGTACATTACGTTACAAAATGGCTAAGATGCGCGAGTTGGGTTTGTTGGATTAATTGGGTGCGTTTTAATGGGTGGCATTAATTTCACATGGCCTGCCCACAACATGCTTCATTGTAGTGCGCAGCGCACGAAATTAGTGCGAAATGTGTTTTGTTACTTCCCTCATAAATGGTTCTTTTTATTTTTCGATAGTTAAAAACCTCTATTTTTATAGTGTTTTGCGAGTTTTTTCCGCGCACTTGTATTGTTCTATTGTTTTTTTATAAAGTTGGATTCATTTTTGCTGATACCTCTAAGACGCCGCTATGACGCCTCGATGTTGTACTTGTTGATGCGTAGTTTCGTTACTTATTGGTGTTTGTGAATTTTGGGCAGGAAAAAATGTGCAAGCGCTTATAAAGTTACACCATGAAGCTTCACTAGAGCGACCGAAGTAATTGTCCCTGATAGTATTGAGTAGTTGTCAGGGGTGGGTATCTCGTAACCGCCGAAGTACTACAAAGAAGATTCATCTCTTTTAATGAGCAGTAACTAATTATTAACTTTTGGAGTTTGATTTATGAAATCTCTTACTAAAGCAATTGCCGTAGCATCATTGGCGTCAGTGTCTACAGCGGCCATGGCTGTTGAAGGTTTATCTACTACTATCGGTTTGGTTTCTGATTACAACTACCGTGGCGTTAGCTTAGGTGATGCTGCTGCGAATGTAAGCGTTGACTACTCAGTTGGCGGTTTTTATGCCGGTGTTTGGGCAATTGATGATAGCAGCGGTGCTGCCAATGCTGTTAGCGGCGAAGACGGTCTTGAGTATGACACTTACCTAGGTTGGGGCGGTGAAGTTGGTGGTGTTGAAGTAGGTATTGGTTACACACGTTACGACTACACTTACACTTCTGACTACGAGAGTGAAATCAACTTAAGCGCTGGTATCGCCGGTTTTGGTCTGGCTGTAGCGCTGGGTAATGATGATGATGGCGATGCCGGTGATGATGATTACACCGTTATTGATTTGAGCTACGCAAGCGGCGCATTTGGTGTTTTGCTAGGCCAAGTTGACTATGACGATTCAGATGTTGAATGGAAGCGTGTTGAGCTTTCTTACTCAGCTGAAATTGGCGGCGCAGACGCAACTGCAACTTACGGCCGTACTTTTGACGCGGAAGTCGGTGGCGCAGATCTAACGTCATTTGCCTCTGACTACTTAGTATTGTCTTTGAGCAAAAGCTTCGATCTGTAAGTTAGGTCTTAGTATAAAAAAGGGCTTCGCAAGAAGCCCTTTTTTTATGCCTGTAGGTTTTGTAATTTTATAGCTCGATGGATGATAGTTGTATTGAGTGTGGCTGTTACATTTTGGGCTATACGGCCATTTCATCATTGATCGGCGGGTTGTGCTGGCCAAGGCCGTCAGGCGAACCTGCGCATAGGTGTGCTTTGTCTGTTCTTGGATTGTTCCGAGTCTGTTCCTAGGAGCAGCATTCTTCATTGCATGCTCGGCTCGTGCTCGGTGTTTTTGCCGATGCACGATTTCTGTGTGGCTAGCACCTATTCACGCATTCTAGTGCTTCCCCCGTTATTCACTCTCTGCGGCATGACCCATTTTTACGAGGACAGCTGATTGGCATTGATAGTCAGTTGGGTTGGGTCTTACTGGGTTCTGTTTGGCTGTGCATGACTGCGCTTGACTGTGCTTGGGCCTGCTTGACTTTACTTGGCGCTGCTTAACTCTGCTTAACAGTGCTGCCAGTTAAAGCGGCGCGGTATGGGCAAGTTAATGTGCTCATAAAACGACATCAAGTGAACATGATAGTCATTCACTCCTTGCAAGCTCTGCGTTTAACTCTGTGTTTAGCTCTGCGTCTACCTCTGCCCGACTTGCCCTGCGTATTATTGTTCATGCAGCTCCGATGCCCTGCTAGTTAATAATGCCCACCCACAAAAAAGCCCACCGAAGTGGGCTTTAATGTATCGGCTTTTAATGAAGCCAGCCGATCGTTACCGTTTGTGGTTGCTTAGAAGTCTAAGCGTGCACCCAAGGCGATTTGGTCAAACTCAGCGGTAGTGCCTGCACCGAAATCCCATTCTTCATCAGTGTAAGACAAGTACACTTTCGTGTTAGGGCCGCAATAGGCGTTCAATACAATACCCATAGCGTCGGCATCATAATCAGAGCCGAGAGCAAAAGTGCTGCCTTCTACCGATGCGCTGTTGTAGTTAAAGCCAATTTCATAAGCCATGTCGCCGCTAGCTACGCTTGGGCCTTGCAATACGCCGTAGTTATCAAAAGAGCGTGAAGCGCCACCCAGGTTGAATGCGCCGGCAACACCAATGCTATCGTAGTCAACGTCGGCTGCGCCGTTCGTTTCTTGAGTGCGATCGGCGTAAGTTAAAGAGGCTACAACGGGGCCCATGGCGCCATTGACAATAAGGCTATAACCATCAGCTTCTTGTCCAGTGTCGCCGCCATCTTCTTTGAACAAGGCTACGGTAGCACCAAAGCTTAGATCGTCTGATCCGCCCTGCCAACCTAAGCTACCTGCATAGCTTAACTGTCGATCTGAATCGCCACCAGAAGTGTCGTTGCCACCTTTATAAATGCTTACTGTGCCGTTCAGGCCCGAAGCATTAGCAGATGTTACTTCAACACCATCAATCCGACGCTCAAGGTTGGCTACGTCCGCGCTTAAACCGTTGCCCAGAGCACCTAGAAGAGCGGGGCCACTTACTGAGCTGGTGAAAAGCGCATCGCTTTGTTCAACCGCTGCATTGCGGTCAGCGGTTTGCTTGAAGCGACCTACAGTAACGGTCGTGTTGTCGCTGACTGATTTAGCGACAAAAAGATCGCGGATTTCTGTCGCAGTGTTGCCGTTTTCGTCTAGCATCCACTCAACTTCAATGCCCAGCTCGGTGCTGTCGTTAACATTGGTGCTGTAGCCTAAACGCAGAATGTCCAAGTCGATGTCTGAAGAGTCAGCGCCGCCGTCGATGCCATCTTGTCGGTATGCGCCATAAACTTCACCACTTACGGTGCCGTTAGCTAATGCGCTGCTTACTGCGTTGCTATGGCCTTCTGCCATGGCTACGCTGCTTGCCATTACCGATGCTATTGCTGCTGTTAGAATCTTAGTTTTCATGTTGTGCTCCTAAAGTAACCTAGTAAGTAAAGTTTTTGAGACATCGTCAAACTTCAGAGAATTTTTATGACGAGGTGCTAGCTGCAAAGTGAGCAACTAGCGCGTTCTCCTAAAGTTAAGCTCACTTTACAGGTTGGGTGCTCGAAATAGAGCTGTATTGATGCACAATAAAAGTGCGTAAAATTACGCATTCGACAAGGCCAAAGTATGCTGCTATAAGATTAACAAAAGGTTAAAAAAGACTTTATTTTAAGCATTTTTTTAATCCTTTGAAATTATCTGCGCTGTGCTGATTAGAGCGATCAATAGCTAAGGTGCTTTAGTGGTGCGGTTTGCAAATATTAACTGCACAATTATTGTGCGAAAATTGAGTTTGCTGTGCAGGGTGATGGGCTTGCACTTGCGCCTGGGCGCTGGGCTGCGAAACGGTAGTGGATGTTTAAAAAACAACCAGCACGCAGTTTGCTTGCAGTGACCCTCTGTCGAGCTATTTTTGTTTGGCAAGACCCGCTTACCCAGCCATTAACCGCAGCCACAAAAAAACCCACGTTGATGTGGGCTTTTTTGGATGATTTAGGCGCTGCATTTACCCAGCAACTGGCTATTTTTTACGCATTAAAAATCAAGGCGAGCGCCGATAGCCAGTTGATCAACCACATAGTTTTTGCCGCCATCAAATTCCCATTCTTCTTCCGACCATGTGATATACAGTTTTGTGTAGGCGCCGTAGTAAGCATTAAACGCTACGCCAATGGTATTCACGTCAATAGTATTAGTGCCGTCGTCAATGCTGGTAGTGCTGACATTAAAGCCCGCTTCGCAGCTGAGTTCGTCTTCAAGGGCCGTGGGGCCTTGCAAAACGCCGTATTGGTCATATGAGCGCTGCGCGTCATACAGGTTGATAACGCCGGCAATGGCCATACCATCAACATCGTTAGTGGTAGTCACACCAAGCTGCTCAACGTCGACTTCGCTGCCTGAATAAGTAATGGAGCCAGCAAAGAATTCGGTAGCTAAGTTAGCCGTGAAACTGTAGCCGTGGCTGTCTGCTGAGTTGCTAGTATCACTTTGGTCGCCATCTTGTAAAAACCAGGCCGCGGTGAAGCCGTATTGGCGTGTATCACCGACCGCTTGCCAGCCAGTGCTGCCGGCTAGGCCAAAGTTGCGCTTAAAATCGCCATCGGTTGCATCGTTGCCACCTTTATAGAGGCTGAACGTTCCATTCAAACCCGACTCGCTCGCGGTTTTTAGCTCAACGCCATCAACGCGGCGCGCAAAGCCTGCGGTAAGCAGTGCTAAATCATCCAGTGCGTTTCCGTTTACCGTGGTGTCGTTGGCATCGGCGGCAATGTCTAGCAGGCTCACAGAGGTGGTGAGTGGGTTGTCGCTGCGCTCCATAGCAGCACTGCGGCTGGCTATTTGTTTAAAGCGCCCGGCGGTGATGGTGGTGGTGTCGTTGATCGATTTAGCGACAAAAAGATCATAAATGACGTCGTCTGACTCTAATTCTATTTCGATACCCAGTTCGGTGCTGTCGCTGATGCGGGTGCTGTAGCCCAAACGCAACTCATCTAATTCGATATCTGACGCGCTATACCCGCTGGCTGCGCTGCTGTTGTCTAGGTCGTAGCCTTTATCGAAAAAGCCAACATACACCTCACCGGTAATTGTACCGTTGGCCAGTGCGCTGGTGACTATGTTATTTGAGACATTGCTTGAGTCGTTGCTCGAGACGTTAGCGTTTTCATCAGCCCAAGCTAAGCCTGAAGTGAGGGCCGAAGAGGCAGTGATGGCCGCTAAAAGGATTCTTTTTGTCATAGTATGCTCCTGAGCATAGGCGGTAAATAAAAGGTTACAGGCACCGTTCGTGGGCGGGCAGTGGTTAGTGAGTCAGCCTTTTTGCTTTGATTTGCGTCGATTTGCTTGGCCGATCTTTACCCTTTACCCATGATTTTTTTAATTAAGTGAAACTGGCTGGCATTGTCGTAAATTGAGTGACCTTGATACAGATTTAAAAAGAGTAAAATTACGGTTTGGCGCCATCGTGCGCGCAGCAACTTTATAAGCTGCCATAAGTCGCCGTGTACAAGTCTCACCTTAAACGATAAGCGCGCCTCCTGATAAGTCAGAGTAGGCCGGATGATAGGTGTGCGCGGTGGGGCGGACACCCATGCATTGAGGTTGGGCTGACGCTGCTTATCCGCCGGCAATTTTTACCGTATGGCCAGCGGCGACCAATTGCGCTTTAATTTTTTCGCGATGGTCGCCTTGGATTTCAATGGCGCCGTCTTTAATAGCACCGCCACATGAGCACAGCTGTTTAAGCTTTTTGGCAACAGCTTTGAGTTCGGCTTGTTCAACCATTAATCCGCGCACAATGGTCACGCCAGCACCTTTTCGGCCTTTGGTTTCGCGCATAATGCGTACAACGCCATCACCGGTGCTGTTGGCCATTGCTCCAGCAGCTTGCTGGGCGCATTGGCAGTTTGCAAGGGGGCGGTCGCAGGCGGGGCAAATTTTGCCTGTTTCGGTGCTGTAAACTCGGTTTTTATTCTGCATGTTAAACCCGCGCGCTATTCAACGTTTAGGTGGGCTTTAGTCGAATGGGCCGACTAAAACCGCACGATTAGCACGAGTGCTAATCAATCACTTCAACGTCGTCGGCTTCTTGGCCTTTAGCGCCGGCCACAATCATAAACTCAACGCGCTTGCCTGGAGATAGGCGTGGGCTATCTTTACGCACAGACCGAAAGTGCACAAAAATTTCATCGCCGTTATCGCAATTAATAAAGCCAAAGCCTTTGCCGCCGTTAAACCACTTTACTTCGCCTTGTTGGCGGCCGCCTTTCACGGCTTTTTTCTTGGCTTGCTTGGCTGGTTTGCTGCCGCCGTTTTGGGCGCCAGTATTGATTTTAATGCCGGTAAGAAACACACAGGCTATAGCTACAATTAAAAAGCTCAGCGCGGCAGTGGTGTCAAACTGAAACAATGTTGATGGTTCTGATGTATAGCCAAAATAAATAGCTGAGGCAGGTATAGCAACCACGCAACAAATAAGCAGTCGATTAAATATGCTCATTGGATTCATTCTCAATAGTTAACAATAAAACAGCCGAAGCCAAAGCTTCGGCCCCTTACAAAGGCCTTACTTAGCTTTCTTCGCTAGCATCGGCTGCTGGTGCTTCTTCGGCTGGCGCTTTTTCTTCAGCGGCTGCTTCAGGCTCAGGTGCTTTAGTTGCGGGTGCTTTGACTAAGTCTTCAGCCAATAAAATGGCCACTTTAGCTTCGCCATTGATCCATTTATTTTTGGCACCTTTTACGCCGTAGCGGTTGTTGCGCTTTTGATAAATGTTGTACTCGGCAGTGGATTTTACAAGTTTCATAGTGCTACCTTTCTGAGGTTAATGGTAAGAAAAAAACTAACGTTATTAGTGAGGTTTTACGTCACCCATGTGGTGATTGACAACTTTGAGCAAAACTTTAAATATTTTTGGGTTGCCACAAACAATGTTGCCTGTTTGTAGGCTAGTGTTGCCGCCTTGAAAATCGGCCACTAAGCCACCGGCTTCTTGCACCAGTAATATACCCGCTGCAACGTCCCATTCTTTGAGGCCGTATTCCCAAAAGGCGTCCATTCTACCGGCCGCCACATAGGCTAGGTCGAGCGCTGCTGAGCCTGCCCGGCGAATGCCTGCGCTGTTGTTGGCAAAGTGCTCAACGCATTGCATATAGCCGTGAATAAACGGCTGCTGGCTAGCGCGATAGGGAATGCCGGTACCCAACAGGGCGCCGTCAAAATTGTGTTTGTCGCTGACGCGCAGACGCTTACCGTTAAGTGAGGCACCACGACCGCGACTGGCGGTAAACTCTTCACGGCGTATCGGGTCGTAAATGACGGCATGTTCGTGACGCCCATTTTTCACACAGCCAATTGAAACGGCATAGTGCGGAATGCCCCGCAAGAAATTGGTGGTGCCATCTAGCGGGTCGACATACCAAGTGGTATCGGAGTGCCCCGACGCGCCGGTGATAAGCCCGCCCTCTTCACACAAAATGTTGTCGTCGGGCCATGCTTTGCGCAGTTGAGACACAATTTCAGCTTCGGCGGCTTTATCGACATTAGAGACAAAATCATTTCGCTCTTTTTCTTCGATTTTGACCAGGTCCATGCGTTCGCTGGCTTTGGCTATAAGGTCGCCTGCAGCTCGAGCGGCGCGGAGCGCGATGTTAATGGCTGGTTCCAATGGAAGCCTCAAAAAGTGTGGTCAGTAAAAAGGATTTAGTTATCGATGAGCGTAGTGCCCTCGAAAAATGACGCGGAAGTATACCAGAGAGCAAGCGTGAAAAAATGTTGATAGTGAATAAGGGACGGGGCTAATTGGGTTGGGGCGGGAGTTGAACACGCCCAAGTGGCTCTTGGTTGCTTTGGCCCCGTTTCGGGCG